>Ga0134093_1000598_pt1 | contig 42903 bp, 46 predicted proteins | sample 4_1taG_FD_94452 | JGI IMG/M metagenome (GOLD analysis project Ga0134093, IMG submission 94452) | Switchgrass degrading microbial communities from high solid loading bioreactors in New Hampshire, USA - 4_13_20_68_A1 metaG | ecosystem: Engineered > Bioreactor > Semi-continuous > Anaerobic >...
CGGATGATGTGCTTGATGTTTAGAAAAGAATGAAGTTTGAAGTGTTATGTTAACAATGAATTTTAATGGGTCGAACAGTGGCTTCGGTCACTGATTTAATACAATATTAATTGTACAAGGAGGCGAACAGATGAGACTAATGACGATCAGCGAGGTTTCAAAGACCTTCAATGTTACAACAAGAATGCTTCGATATTATGATGAAATCGGTCTACTACCCAGCACTCGCAAGCAAGATTATGCGTATCGTGTGTATGATGAATCGGCTTTAAAACGTCTTCAGATGATTATTACACTGCGAAAATTGCGTATTCCTTTAAAAAAGATTGCTTTGATATTTAACGATGCCGAGCAAACAAAAATTATTGAAATTTTTCAAGAAAGCATCGATGAGATTAATACTGAAATAACTGCACTCCAAACAATACGAGATATTTTGAATACATTTATTATGCGATTAAATTCTAAGAAGCATACGCATATCAAGCTTGATGTGCTCAATGATGCTGAGCTAATAAGTCTGATTCAAACGCTTAGCCTTTCAAAAATCAAATTGAAGGAGGAATGTTCCATGGACGACCTAAACAAAGCCAATGAAATTTTATCAACCTTGAAGAATGTACGTATTATTCATTTGCCACCATGCACTGTTGCGGCAAGCCACTATTTTGGAGAAAATCCCGAAGAAAATGCAAGAAAACCGTTGGAGGAGTTTGTTAGAAGCATTGAGCTTCAAAAAATCAAACCCGATTTGAGAATGTTTGGATTTAATAATCCTTCACCGACCGGCAATGAAACATATGGGTATGAATTTTGGGTGACCATTCCCGATGATTTGGATGTTCCATCACCATTGCAAAAAAAATACTTTAAAGGCGGACTTTATGCGGCTCATTGTATTAAGATGGGAGATTTCCATGAATGGCAACTCCTTGCTCAATGGGTTATGAACAATAGCGAATATGAATATGATGCACGGGAACCATTAGGAATGAATGGTTGTTTGGAAGAGCACCTTAACGCATATTCATTTTTTGCGGAGGATGCAAAGGCAGCTCAGTTTATTCAACTCGATTTACTGGTACCGATAAAGGTAAAATAACCATAATTATGCAAAGGAGAAAATAATTAAGATTGCGGCATATCAGTTTGCTGTTTCGGATGATATTAACAAAATTACAGTATTATCAAAAATGCGATATATGAAGCCAGCCATCAAGGTGTCAGTCTGTTAGTGTTTCCGGAATGTTGTTTGACTAGATACCCGACTTTGAGTATTCCAAATACCGAATCTGTTGATTTTGAGTTGGCGGATAACCTGCTTGTCAAACTTCAAGCCATTTCCGATGAAACAAGGATAAATTTAGTTATCGGCACGATATGCAGAGAGGGGAATTCCATTTTAAACAGAGCCGTAGTTTTTAGTCCGGGAACTCCGATGGCATCGTATGATAAACGAGCCCTATGGGGTTGGGATAGAGAGAAGGCAAATCCAAGCTCTTTTTTATTGAGTCGGATTGTATAACCTTCGATGACGTGGTGCTCCTCCAGCCTTTTTACTTTTTATCGCGTTTATTTGCTTTATAACAACTTGTCAAAGATTTGGTGCTTTGTTGAACTTAAGTCTGACCTGCCGGAATTTGATAAATCCAAAAACCTCATCATCTATTGCAACGTCTGTTCTGTGATTAATTCCATACAGAATGAATGTTACAAGCGTTGTAACAACCTATTGTTCAAATAATGCTTTTATTTTAACAGTTGTTTTCGCAAAAATTTAATGATATAAAAAAGGAAGGGGTTTTAGAGGAAACGACACTATATAGACTATTCAATAAGGCAACACTTTGGCTTGCTTTTTGATACAAAAAGAACGAAAACATAATATATAATTAAGAGTACCGAAATTGAGTTTGGAGGCATGAGGATGAAATATATTGTTGCAATTAATGCAAGCCCACGCAGTGGTTGGAACACAAGTCAATTGGTAGAGGCGGCTGCAAAAGGGGCAAAAGAAGCAGGAGCAACTGCAGAGATTATTGATATTTACAAGCTGGAGCCTTTTCAAGGATGCATCTCATGTTTTGGATGTAAGCTTCCAAAGACCTTTGGGAAATGTGTTTCTAAAGACGGTTTGTCAGAAGTCTTGGATAAGATTCGTAAAGCAGACGGACTTATTCTCGGTTCACCAAATTATTTGGGGAATTTGACTGCAGGATTTAGAGCACTTTACGAACGTCTGATTTTTCAGTCCCTAACTTATAATAAGGAACGGCCCAATTGCAATGAACATATGATTCCGGTTCTACTCATCACTACAAGCAATTGTGATGAAAGCATTTATAATAAAATAGGTTATACAGCAATGCTGGAAAACTATAAAAATATGTTGGAGCGCTTTGTTGGGCCGACAAAAATCATGATCTGCGGAAATACTTTGCAAGTAGATGATTATAGCATATACGACTGGACAATTTTTGATCCGGTTCAGAAAAAAGCTTACCATGAAGTGGCATTTCCACTAAAATTAAAAGAAGCATATGAGTTTGGAGCGGGACTTGTATAACAGTTCCTGAGTAAAGCGTTATAAATTAAAAAAACGTTATCGATTTAATTGACTAGATATTTTTTATCAAAAAACACCTCCAAATGTTTGGACGACATCATTTGGAGGTGTAGCTATTTCTAAAGAATTATCAAAATGGATACGTGCGAAAAATGCCATGCTTGTTTATCCGCTTGTCCGACAAAAGCGATTGAACCTAATCATCAAATCATAAACACCTCAATTTGTTTGACAACAATTAATGAGGTTCCCGGAGAGTTTCCGGAATGGATTGCTGAGAACGCTCATAATTCTCTAATCGGATGTATGAAGTGTCAGGACTGCTACCCGGGTAATATTCATAATAAGGACAATATAATTAAGGGAGTCACTTTCTCAGAAGAGGAGACGAATGAGTTGCTGAAGCATAAAGATGATGAGCCATATTCTGAGTCACTTTCTATGAAACTAAAAGTATCGGGCTTTTATCCGGGTTTTATAAAAGTATTGCCTCGAAACCTGGCAACTTTGCTGTTTTCCAACCGAATATAGACCGGTGCAAATGCCGGATATGGTTCTGTGAAAAAATAATGAGGTTGTTATCATTCGGAGTGTATGTTATTGGTTACGGTGGTAAATAAATATAAGGCCCAATATGAGAGATATAAAAGTTTAATTTTAAATCTGCTTAGCCCAAAAAAGAATTACGGGATAGCGAAAGGAGAAGTTCAATATGCAAAAGATAGTTCCTCATTTGTGGTATGACAAGGAAGCTAAAGAAGCAGCATTGTTCTATATCAGTCTTTTTGAACAGTCAAAACTTGTGTATACCAAAGTCATAAAAAATCCTCCTCCCTTTAGCGATTCGGAAATTGTGAGTTTTGAATTGGCAGGTCAGAAGTTCATTGCAATCAGTGCAGGGGACTACTACAAGCTAAACTCAGCCATATCGCTTATGGTGGCATGCTCTACTTCTGAGGAATTGGATAAACTTTGGGAGGCACTGTCCGAAGGTGGTACAGAATTGATGCCTCTTGGAGAATATCCGTTCTGCAAACGTTATGCATGGGTTCAGGACCGTTACGGTTTGTCCTGGCAGTTAATGCTGGTGGAGGAAGGACAGAAAGTTCAAAAGATAACGCCTAACTTGCTATTCTCCGATGGTGTCTGCGGGAAAACCGAGGAAGCGATAAAGTACTATGCAGAGGTATTCGAAAACTCGGAAATAGGAAAGATTAGCAGATATGGGGAAGGCGAAGCAGTGTCCTCGAAGGCAAAAGTGAACTATGCAGCTTTCAAATTGGACGGATATGCTTTATCTGCAATGGACAACGGATATGATGTGGACTTTACGTTCAATGAGGCTTTTTCATTCATAATAAACTGCAAGGATCAGAAGGAGATAGACTACTTCTGGGATAAGCTTTCGGCTGTGCCCGAGGCAGAGAGTTGCGGATGGTGCAAGGATAAATTCGGTGTCTCCTGGCAGGTTTTGCCCTCAGATTGGGAGGAAATCCTTTTTGACGGTACTGAGGAACAAGTACAGAGAGTGAACGAAGCTGTTCTTAACATGAAAAAGTTTGATTTGGAGGTTTTGAGAAAAGTAAAGCTTGGTATCGATAAGGGCTAATTATACTGCATTCTAGAGGACTATGCCGCTTGTCGGTTAGAACACTGGAGTTCCATTTTACCTATCGTATTGACGTATATATTGGTCGATATACTTCTTTATAATGCCATTTTTTAGATTAAAAATTGATTGCTGTTTTTATCCAAAAATTTACGATAATAAGACGGTAAGATGCAATAATTTTGGGTTGAGTGGCTTAATTGTTTAAATTATTTATTTTGGTGGGTAAATTAGTTAGTATATGAAATAATGAAAAGGGCAATGAAATATGAATCAAGGGCAAGAGATGTTTTACAACTTCTTTATGGAACAAGTAAAGCATGGTAAAAAAGACGAGGCCAAGGCATTATTGGAAGAATCTTTTGCACGTCAAGCAGCAGGTACATTCGATAAAGAGTATCTTGAGAAAACAATGCCTAAATATTTTGAACTTTTAAAACCGGAAGCTATTGAAGAAGTGAAGCAAGCAATGGAGCATTTTGCTTCAACGTTATAGGAGAAATATTATAGCGGATGTATTAAAAATTTTGAGGTCAAGAATTCCCAAATTCTTTGAAATTTTTTGCTTCATTGCATATAATAGTAAACATGGCAAGAGTAATCATATCTATACCATAAAAGAAATATAAGGGAATTCGAAATGGAGAAAAAGATGGATATTCTCAGGATTCTATTAAAGATCACAATGTGGTTCTTAATAGCGGAGTTTGGATGCAATTTTATCATGCAAACAATAAGCTATTCATTTTATAAAAACGCAAAAAAGATGACAGATATTTCTTGCACTCCGCAATTTATTCGGTTTAATGATACTTTGACCGGTTATGGTAGTAATCTTGATTTGAAAAATAACGATAAGGTTATATTGTTTTTTGGCGGGTCTAATTATATCGCATACAATTCTGTCGGTAAATATTCCTCTAAGTTTGATTATCCGTTTATTTCAGTGGATTATTACGGAACTCAGGATAGCAGCGGTAGAATGAATTTAAAAACGATGAAGCAATCTGCGGAAGACTTATATGACTGGGCAAGGAATCACTATCCCGAAAGTGGGATAGTTATAATTGGACATAGTTACGGAGCAGGAATGGCAACATATCTGGCAAGTGTTAGGAAATGCAACTCTTTGGTCATAGCTGCAGGATACAGAGACATTTCGGATTTATATAATAAAATCATTCCCGTATTCTTGGGACCACTAAAAGTATTTATTTCAAATAATATTCGCACTGCAGAATATGCAGAAAATGTGGAAAGTCCGGTTTATATTATCGGATCTACCGGTGATAAAGTTTTAAATGCTTCTTTACAAGAAAGGCTTTCTTGCAGCTTCAAAAGTGCTAAATTAAAAATATTTGACGATATTGCTCACGAAGATTATTTTTGCTCGGACAATGTAATTAATTACATAAACCAGGTAATAGGACAGTATATGGAATGAAATATGCTTGCAGGCAAACTATTTCAGAGAAGGTGATTCTAATAAAAAGCAAGAGAAAAATTTTGTTTGCAGGAATCTGTGCTATACTGTTTGTCTTACTTGTTTTTTTGATTCGCATGGTTGATGTTGCTGCAACCGGTCCTGAAGGGACAAACATTGGACTATCTCATTTAAACAAGGCTGTGTTTGACATGTTTGGAGTAAATATGCTTTGGTGTACTATTACGGGCTGGATTGGTGTTACTGCACTTTTTGTGGTATTTCTCTTTGCCTTTCCATCATCGAATACAATGATGGTTTGCACTATTATGGGAAGTACAATGATGCTTCTGAATAAGTATATTGGAATGACCGGATTACGCAAATTTTTGTTTGTGATATGCGGACTTGCAATTGCAGTTACCGTTATGGGAAGACTGATTTCCGGTGTTTACTGGTTTACCGACATCGTTGGTGGAGTGCTGGTAAGTACAACATTATTATCACTGTTTTCGTGGGTTGTGGAGAGATTCAAAGATGAGCTTGAATTGGCTGAAAAAGTGTATTTTTTACTAGGTCCATAGGTATGGTAAATTTTTTTTAAAGGAGATTAAAAAATGATTACACCGGAGAGCATCATGTCAATTGAAAAAGGCGATTTGCAGGAAGCATCAAAAGCTATAAGCAAAGAGGAGGTTATGCAACTTATAGAATGGCTGAACTTGAAAGATGACAATATCAGATACCAGTCCTTTCTCCTTTTGCAAAACAGGTCTTCATTCTGTGATGATGTTTATCCGTATTTGAATATTTTCCGAAGCAAGCTGAAAAGCGAAAATTCCTAGCAGAGAAGTATCGGTCTGATGTTGATTGCCGAAAATGCAAAATGGGATGTGGAAAACAAAATGGAAGACACTATTGATGAATTCCTGATGTTGCTAAGTGATGAAAAGCCCATAACAATACGCCAATGCCTTAAGTCGCTGAAGAAAATTGTTTCCGCCAAGCCGGGTTTGAATGGTAAAATAGCTTCTAAGCTAATTTCTTTTGAGCTTTTCGCTGTTAAAGAATCAATGAGAAAATCCGTGTTGACTGATATCTTGAACGTACTTCTCATTATTAGGCAAGAATCTAAAACAGATGAGGTTGAAAGCTTTATCTTTAGTGCATTATCAGGAGAAATACTGGACAAAAAAACGAAGAATCAAATTGAAGCACTTTTATAGCGACTCATGTTATAAACTCATTTGAAAGTTCTTTCCGGACTTAAGGTACAATGCCTAAAAATTCAATAATTCAATAGCTGGGAAAAAGGAGGTTTAAAACACAATGGATAAAGAATGGTCGGAGAAGAATAAACGAATCCAGACTCTTTTGGGTAAAGAAACAACATTTAAGGAAGGAATAAATTTACTTATAGAGTTCCGGAAGGAAATGTTTGAGCAGATTTCACAAATTGTGAACGGGTATCCTGTGGAGGCATTTTACAGAATGCCCTTTGCAAAGGCGAAAGGGTATCACAGTAAAACTCTCGCCTATTCCATCTGGCACATCTTTCGAATTGAGGATATTGTAGTACATACTTTGATTGCGAAAGATGAGCAGATATTTATGGCTTACGGTTATCAGAAAAAAATCGGCTCACCGATTATTACAACCGGTAACGAGTTGCATGGTCAAGGAATTGCAGAGTTCTCAAAGAAACTCAATATCAGGGCTTTATATGAATATGCCAAGGAAGTTATGCTTTCTACTAACTCAATTCTTTCAAACATGGAATATTCCCGGATAAAGACAAAGTATTCGGATGAAGATAAAAAAAGACTTGCAGAATCTGGTTGTGTCAGTACGGATGAAAATGCCCGCTGGCTTATCGATTACTGGTGTGGCAAGGATATTTTTGGCTTGATAAAAATGCCGTTTAGCAGGCATTGGATAATGCATATTGAGGCGATGCGTAGGATTAAGAATAAGTTGTGTAAAAATGCCCGTAAGGGTGTGGACCCTGTAGCATATTGCGGTCTTTCCTGTAATCACTGCTTCTTAGGTGAATGGTGCGGTTCCTGTAGGACAGAGTACAATGTCTGTTCCTATGCAACGATATATGAGGATAAAAAATGCCCTAACGCCGTTTGTTGTATTGAAAAGAATATTGATGGATGTTACGAATGTTCGGAACTTGAAGAATGCACAAAAGGCTTCTATAAAGCCGATAATGATGGGGCAGCCGCAGCCAAGGCACAAGCTATGTTTATAAGGAAATACGGAAAGAAGGCTTTTTTAAAGGTACATGACAAGCTTCATGAGAGGTTTGATTTTGCAAAAACTCAGGAGATACTTGGACAAGATATGCGTGAAGGTTTGAAGATACTGGAGAAGGAATATAGTAAATGAACATTATAATTACAAGTTCCAGCCGTCAAATCTTTATTGCAATACCGGTAATACAGTCAAAAATCAGCCAAAATGTAAAACTTGACAAAAAATAATATGTGTTTTATAATGAGTATGTACTCAATGAGTGAGGAGTCAATTATGGGAGATTCTATTCGACAGATTCAAAAGTTGAATACTCGAAAAAAAATAATTGATACTGCGTACAGAATTTTCTCTGAAAAAGGTTTTTCTGTTCCGTCAAGCGTTATAGCAACAGAAGCAGGAATTTCACACGGTTCAATATTTGCCCACTTTTCAACCATAAATGAGTTAATAGTATGTTTGATATCGGACTTTGGAGATAAAATGGGGGCAAGGTTGCATGAACTTGCAAAGAAAAATGACTGTGTGGAGAATTTTTTGAATGAGCATTTGATGGTTTTGGAGGAATACGAAGCATTTTATTCCAGATTGATTTTAGAAAAAGATAGGTTGCCGGATGAAGCAAAATACACCTATGCCATTATTCAATCGACAGCAGCCTTTCATTTCAGTAGCATCATTGCACGTGAGGTGGAAAAAGGAGCAGTCAAAAATCTGCCCATTCATGTATTGTTTAATACTTGGCTTGGAATGATTCATTATTATCTGATGAACAAGGATTTTTTCTCAGGCTCTAATGAGTCGGTTATAAAAAGGTATGGCCCTGAATTACAGTCTACATATCTGAAATTAATTAAAAATAATTAGTTAAATTGAAAGGGAGGTATTCGAATGAAAACATGTATCGCTTGTGGTATGCCAATGAAGGACATTTCGGATTTTGCGGCAAAGGATCCGAATAAGGATTATTGTGTCCACTGTTCACGTCCCGATGGGGAAATGCAGTCTTTTGAAGAAAAAAAAGAGAGCCTTACTAAATTTATAGTAAAAACGCAGGGTTTTGATGAAAGTGCCGCACTAAAAGTTGCTGAAAATATGATGCGAAAATTGCCGGCATGGAAGGAATATTTCGATTAAAATAGGGACTGTATTGAACATTAAGAAGGGAAGTTTGCAGTTGTTGTTTTTAGTGAAGTTAAATAAGGCAAGTGAATATAAAGAAATAGGGGTGCACTGAATATTGCGTACCGAGCAAGAGGTAACGGAGTTGATAATGGACACGGCGAAAGCAGATGAGCGAATACGGGCAGTACTGCTGGTAGGTTCTAGGGCAAATCCCGCCGTACCGAAAGATAACTATCAAGATTACGACATCATTTATTTTGTCGAGGATATAGTGCCTTTCTACAACAATCCTAAATGGGTTGAAGAACACTTTGGAAAGCCTATGATTATGCAGATGCCGGAAACTATGCGTAATCCGGTGGGGGACGGCAGTTTTAATTATATGATGATTTACCCTGATGGAGTTCGCATTGACCTGTCTTTTAAGTTAAAAAAATACATAGATGACGGTGAGCCTGCTGTTATTCTGCTCGATAAAGACAATGGCAGCGGATTTTTACCTCATCTATTGGTTCCTAACGATAAATATTGGCATATAAAGCCACCTTCACCCCTTTACTTTTACTCTTGCTGCAATAACTTCTGGTGGTGCCTGAATAATGTGGCAAAAGGTATTGCACGAGACGAATTGCCCTATGTTATGCATATGTTGAACGTTGTGGTTCGCTCCGAACTGCATGATATGATTAACTACTATATCGGTGTTCAGCACGGATTCAACCTTTCCACAGGTAAGGGAGGCAAGTATTTTAAGAAATATCTGCCTCAGGAAATATATGCACAATATGAAGCCACCTATTCCGGCAGTAATTACACTGATATTTGGGCAGCAATTGATGCGATGTGTAATCTCTTCCATACGCTGGCATTGACAGTGGCGGAACATTTTAACTTCACTTATAGACAGGAAGAGGAAGACGGAATAAGGGAGTATTTGAGATTGGTGAAAGAACAATTAATATTTTAAGTTGGGAGAGGTAAAATGGATACGGAAATACTAAAGAGAGCAGGGGAAATTGTTGAAAAAAACACAGGGGTTGGAAAATATTGTGCATTGGCTCAAATAGACCTGGATGACTATCCGACAGTGTCAACCATCACTGCTTCAAAGGCTGACGGAATCAACTGGATTACTTTCTGTACCGGGTTGGGCAGTAATAGAACCGAACGGATAAAAAAGTGTAATAGAGCCAGTGTTTGCTTTAATGCTGATGATTATAACATCACTTTGGTGGGTGAACTGGAAGTATTGACAGATCCGGATATAAAGAGGGAAATGTGGTATAACGGTCTGGCGAATCATTTCAACGGTCCGGATGATCCCAATTATTGTGTCCTGCGTTTCAAAACAAAACGATATAATTTATTGGTGGACTGGAAGGAAGCTAGAGGAGAATTATAAAACAAAGCTTACTGAAGAGAAAGATCGTACATTGCCTTGTTCATATTGATATAGTCAGTCAAGTCAAATATATTGGGGTTGCATTTGAAAGTAAAATATGCAATAATCATTAACTATAAAAGGTATTCAAAAATATTCTTCTTAAAATATTGTATTTGTACGTTTTACGTGCCGGAACAAAAAGCGGCCGGGGCAATAAGGAAACTAAAGATTTTCTTGGGGAAAAATGCCTCATTACAGATGTTAATTCTATGAAGTTGCTGTATAACATAAATTATACCCTATAAGGAAAAAACACAGCAATTGGCTGCGGAAGCTTTCGGTGCCGATAGCTGTTTTTTTATTGTTTGCAATATAACGGCAGTTAAGTAATAGAGAGGTCGGCCTGAAAGTTAGATGCAATTATTTTAAATCTTATAGCTTACAAAAAAGTATGCCTATTTATGGTGCTTTGGATGTGAGGGTTAAAATGTAGTGTTTATGGAGGGATAATATGGATTTATGGTTTACTGAATATCACACTGAGAATGCACTTTTTTCCATTAAGATTAAAAAACCTGTAATAAGCTTGGAAAGTGAGTATCAGCGTATAGATGTGTTTGATTCCTATGATTTTGGCAGAATTTTAGTGTTGGACGGATACTTGATGCTCACCGAGAAGGACGAGTTTATATACCATGAGATGATGACGCATATACCTATGGCTGTAAATCCTAATATCAGCAATGTTCTTGTTATTGGGGCAGGCGATGGCGGAGTTGTGAGGGAGCTTACGAGATATGATTCGGTAAAGCGTATTGACATGGTGGAGATAGATAAACTCGTAGTGGATGTTTGTAGGGAATATTTGCCCCAAACCTCATGCAAGCTTGACGATCCGCGGGTACATATATATTATGAGGATGGCTTTAAATTTGTCCAAGGAAAAGAGAATGAATACGATTTAATTATTGTGGACTCATCAGATCCCATTGGACCGGGTGAAGTTCTCTTCACCAGGGAGTTTTACGGAAATTGCTTTAAAGCATTAAAGTCATCGGGTATTATGGTAAATCAGCATGAAAGTCCGTATTACCCAAATGATGCTTTGGCTATGCAAAAAGCTCATAAGCAAATAAAATCGATTTTCCCTATAGCTTTGGTTTACCAGGCACATATACCGACTTATGCATCGGGGCATTGGCTTTTTGGATTTGCCTCTAAAGGTCTTGACCCAATTGCCGATTTAAGTAATAGCTGGGATTCCCTTGGCTTAACTACCAAGTACTACAATACTGATTTGCACAAGGGTTGTTTTGCTCTGCCGAATTATGTAAAAGAACTTTTAAAAAATGCTTGATAGAAATATTTACAATATATTACTTTCTTTCAATTAACATAGGAGGGGATATTGTGGTAGGTATATTGAGCATTGACTTCGATTATTTCATTGATGCTTCGTCACAGGTTAGAGACATGTATTTTCTAGATGTAAGTGATGAAATACCTAGCAATAGGCTGCAATCCATGTGGGAAGAAAGGTACTTGAAATATCCCGAGATTAAGAAAATTGGGGTAATTGACGATTATTATCTGGTAAAAAGTTTTCTAATGGAATTGAGTATACCGAAAGAAAATTTCATAAAGGCCGACAGTCACAAATTTATAAAAAATATTATAGAAAGAATACCGAGGAAGCTGCAATTGATGATAGTGAATATTGATTTTCACCATGACTACTATCATTATTTTAGAGGAAGTGACTATTACAACTGCGGTAACTGGTTAAGAAGAGTGGTTGAAGAACGGCCTGATACAAAAGTAAAATGGATTAGAAGAAAAGATTCGCAAATCTACTGCTTGGATGGAGAATTTCCGTTTGAACACACAGAAGATATAAAATCCATTTATAGAGAAAAGTTCGATTATGTATTTATCTGTAGAAGTCCGGAATGGAGCCCGACTGTTTTAAATGATAAATTTGAAGAACTGGTATCTTCCTTTGGAACAAGAAGCGGTTCTCTGTTGGAAAAGCATAGAATGATAAGCTGATATTTGATAATAGCATGGAATCAATAATAAATTGCCGCAATAGAAAGAATGACAGCATGGAAATATGGAAATACGGCAAGTAGATGCAAGATAGGTACATATTGTCTTTGGAAAGTTATTTATAGTTATTATAAAGATGTTGAAACAGGGGGATGGAACGGAGAACCGTCCCCAGTTTGTCGTTTGAGGGGTTGACATGTAAGAGTAGAAGTGATACTGTATTACTAAATTGTGGGGGGACTCGCAAGAGTTGAGAAGGTAAAACCTGACCCTTTGAACCTGTCAGTTAATACTGGTGTAGGGAAGCAATTTATTATACGGAATAAATTTATTATCGAGAATAATAATTTTATTGAAATAATAAAAAAGTGCTTTCCATACAACAGGAGAGTGCTTTTTTTTTGCTTAAAACCATATTGCGAAAGGAAAATAGTATATGACTGATATCATGGAAATCAAAAAGAAAATAATTCAGGCGGTTGAAACTGTAAGGAAAACAAACCCCATGGCGGGGTCTATCACCAATTCTGTAACCATTAATTTTGTTGCCAATGCACAGCTGGCTGTCGGAGGTTCGGCTGCCATGGTGTATCTTCCCGATGAAGGCGAATTTTTGGCAAAAGCCGGTGGTGCCACCTATATAAACGTTGGTACACTTCTACCTATTTATGAACAGACTTTGCCCCATACTGCAAAAGTGCTATATGAAGAAGGGAAACCCTGGGTATTGGATCCGGTGGCGGTTGGTATCGGTTCCCTTAGAACCAAGCTGTTACAGCAGTTTAAAGAATATAAACCCACAGTAATCAGAGGTAATGCTTCGGAAATTCTGGCATTGGCCGGTTTGTGGGGGTTAGACGGAGGAACGGACAAATCCAATGTTCGAGGTGTTGATTCGACGGATTCTGTAAATTCTGCAAAAGCTGCAGCTATAGCTTTGGCCAGATATACGGGCGGTGCAGTTGCCGTATCTGGTGAAACCGATTTGGTAACTGACGGTTCGGTAATAGTTTCATCTTATGGCGGGTCGCACTTTATGGAGAAAATAACCGGTGCCGGCTGCTCCTTAGGTGGTGTCATTGCAGTGTATGCAACGGTTGCATCGCCATTTATTGCGGCACTCACCGGTACTGCGGTATTCAATTTGGCTGGGGCCCGTGCCGAAAAAAAGGTGGACGGTCCCGGAAGCTTTCAGGTTCAATTTTTGGACGAACTGTACAAGGCAAGTGCAGAGGAGATTGCCGACAATCCCTTTGAGATTGAGGAAGTAAAGCTATAAAAATATCCTGATTGTTGTTAAAGGGTTAAATATTATATTTATAGGAGTGAAAATAATGGACAAAAAAAATAAATTGGACATATCGGCATACCTGGTTGTGGGACCTGAAAATACAAAAGGTCGACCGGTGGAGTCAATCATTAAAGATGCAGTGGAGGCCGGGTTTACATGTGTACAAATCCGTTCGAAAATAGCATCTGCACAGGAAATCATTCAATTAACCCGTCAAGCCTCGGAAACAATATCCAAGCTCGGAAAATCCGAGGAAGTGACGCTGCTGGTAAACGATCGTCTTGATGTTGTTTTGGCTGCGAGAAAGCAAGGAATAAAAGTTGACGGAATACATGTGGGACAATCGGACATTCCGGTGGATGTATGCAGGGAATACCTGGGTGATGATTCCATTGTCGGCTTGTCGGCAAGAACGCATGAAATGTTTGAGTACATATCAACGGCAGATGTTTCGAAAGTGGACTATTTTGGTGTCGGACCTTTGCATGAAACAGTGACAAAGCCCGACTGCGGCCTTGATTCGGACGGAAAAGTAGTGACTAGAAGTTTCGACGAAATTTCAGAACTTGTCAGGCTTAGTAAAATTCCCATCGTAGTAGGTGGCGGAGTTAAGCTTGTTGACATACCACCCCTTGTCAAAACCGGAGCTGCAGGTTTCTTCGTTGTGTCGGCTGTGACTGAGGCCGATAATCCGAAACAGGCGGCTGAGGAACTTGTAAAAGCGTGGAAACATAATGTGGAAGTTAACCGCTAAAATTGATGGGATAACAGGTGAAGACATGGTTAAGGGTGTTATTTTTGATATTGACGGGGTTATATTAGATTCAATGCCCATCTGGGACAAGGCTGGAGAAATGTTTTTGAGCAATTTGGGCTTGCAACCGGAACCGGGACTTGCAGAAACCATGTTTTGCATGAGTATGTCGGAAGGGGCCAAATTCCTGAAGGAAAGATACCGTTTGGATATGGATGAGGATGAGATAATAAAGGGTATCAATGATACAATAAGAGATTTTTATGCCTGTCAGGTTCAACTGAAGGAAGGTGTGGGCCAGTTCTTGAAGGAATTACACCAGTATGGCATTAAAATGGTGGCAGCGACATCCTGTGACAGGGAGGTTTTTGAGAGAGCACTGAAAAGGCTTGATGTTATAGGCTATTTTGATAAAATATTTACATCCACTGAGGTTGGGGCCGGCAAAGTAAAACCTGATATCTATCTTGCTGCAGCCGGGCATATGGGAACTCTTCCTAATGATACATGGGTTTTTGAAGATGCACTTTATGCAATTAAGACAGCCAAAAATGCCGGGTTCAGAACTGTTGGCGTTTATGATGATTCCAACAAAGACCACTGGGATGAGATTGAGAAGGTAAGTGACCTATGCTTCAAAAAGCTCGACAATATTCATGAATTTCTGGAAAAGGCGTTACCCTAAATTCTTTTAAATTGACGAATGGGAATGTCACAAAAAACTATACTGTATGCGAGGAGAAAAAAATGAAGACAGTATTGACTATTGCAGGAAGTGATTCTAGCGGAGGTGCCGGAATCCAGGCAGATATTAAAACAATGACAACAAACGGTGTATATGCCATGAGTGCGGTTACCGCACTTACTGCACAAAATACAACCGGTGTAACGGGGATTACGGAAGTTACTCCTGAGTTTTTAAGCCAGCAGTTGGACTGCATTTTTACCGATATATTTCCTGATGCAGTTAAAATCGGCATGGTTTCATCGGCTAAATTAATTGAAACCATATCCGAAAAGTTGAAATTCTATAATGCAAGAAACATTGTTGTGGATCCCGTAATGATAGCCACAAGCGGTTCAAAACTCCTCCAGGATGATGCAATAGAAACCTTGAAAAACTATTTGTTTCGGCAAGCGGTTTTATTGACACCGAATATTCCTGAAGCTTCTGTCTTATCGGGAGTATCCATTGAAAATGAAGCCGATATGATAAAAGCTGCGGAAATTATCAGCAACCAATTCGGATGTGCCGTTCTTTGCAAAGGTGGACATAGAGTAAACGATGCCAATGATTTGTTGTACTACAATCAAAAGTACAAGTGGTTTATGGGTGAGAAAATAGACAATCCAAATACCCATGGGACCGGATGTACCCTGTCCAGTGCGATAGCTTGCGGTCTTGCCAAAGGCATGGATTTGGAGGAGGCAATTCAATCGGCCAAAGATTATGTATCGGGTGCCTTAAAGGCAATGCTTGATTTGGGAAAAGGAAGCGGACCTCTTAACCATATGTGGAATATACATAGTGAGGAAAGTTGACAATTTAGTTCAAGTCATTGCGAGTGAATTGGGAAGTAATAAAATTATTTAAAAGGGAGATAGGTCAGTGGTTAAGACATTTTGTGGGAAAAAATTCGTCGCATCCTACAGTGGCGGTAAAGATAGTATTCTTGCAATTTATAGAGCTATTAAGCTCGGTATGGAGCCCATTTCGCTTATTATCACGTATAATATAGATATGGAACGCTCTTGGTTCCATGGTGTTCCGGAAGATTTATTGAATGAGGTTTCAGCTTCACTGAATATACCTATTAAATTAATTAAAACCTCCGGAAAGGATTATGTGGCAAATTTCGAAAAGGAGCTTAGGGCACAGAAGGAAAATGGTGCTGAGATTTGCGTATTTGGAGATATCGATATTGAGGAGCATTTAAAGTGGTGTACCGATCGTTGCGATGCAGCAGGTATGGAAGCCTTTTTCCCTCTTTGGCAAGAAGAAAGAAAGGCATTGGTGGACGAATTTATTGAAAACGGGTTTACCGCAAATATTATTGTTGTAGATACGGATAGGTTGAGTGAAAAGCACCTGGGAATGACGTTGTCGCCCGAAACCATTTCCTCCATCGTTTCTGAAGGAGCAGACGCTTGCGGGGAAAATGGCGAATACCATACTTTTGTATCAGACGGTCCACTGTTTCGAAAACCGGTTTCTTTTCGATATGGTGAGCTTGTTAGGAGAGGACAGTACGCAGTTTTGCCCATTAGAAAGAATTAATTTCGTTAATGCGATTTATAAATAAAATTGCCGGGGAATACTTTTTCTAAATTGGTTCAGGCGGTATGGCGGAAGGAGTGGATTGGTATCAGATTATTTATAGCACTGAATTTTAATGAAGAGGTAAAAGCTCAAATAAATGAAATAATTGATAGGGTTAAATCCAATTCGGTTCAGGGAAGATTTGTAAATGAAGAACATATACATCTCACTTTGGAATTCCTAGGAGAGATACATAAGAATAGATTGGATTTGATTAAAGAAATACTGGACGGACTTGAATTTAACAAATTTACATTTCAATTAACCAAAATAGGATATTTTAAGAGACCTGAAGGAAATATCTATTGGATAGGAGTAAAAGAAAACGATACTCTGTTTGACTTACAGAAAAAATTGCACAAAAGTTTATTGGATAAAGGTTTTGAGTTGGAAGACAGGGAATATAAGCCTCATATAACTTTAGGCAGAAAAGTTAAGTTGAAGGATGGCTTTAATACCGATGAATTGAAAGATATTGTGGAGAAAATAGAAATTGACATAAGTAAAGTGGATTTGATGAAATCGGAGTTCAACAATGGGAAGCTGATACATTCTTTAATGTATTCAAGACAATTATTTTAATAAATAAACAAATTATACTCGATTTTTCGCAGTTCATGCTGCATTTTTAAGGCTTGTTGAGCTTTTGTGCCTATTCCTTTATTTTCTAACTGCTTGTTGATTTCACGTTTCAGCCGCTTTGGATTTATTTTTCGTTCTTCATTTTTTTCTGCTTTGACGGATGGACTGAATTTCAGCTTATGCCAGTTTTCAAGCAGGAAATCATATACCTCATAATCTTTGGGCTCGGCACCGAAAACTATTTTGCAGACTTCATATCTGTTGTTGTCGATACGCTCATACAAGCCTATCCAGAAAGGATTTTCAAACAAAATGGTCAGACTGCTTTTAATTACCATGATTTTAGTCCTCTTTGAATTGAATTTCAAAGGAATCAAGCCATTCCAAGAGAGTGTTATAGATCATTCGCTGCTGATCAAAAATAGTTCTTCCGACAAGCGGAATATCGGCATATTTTATAGCATATTCCTCACTGGATTTGGCGGAGGAAGCAATGCTGTTTCGTAACCTCTTGATCAAATCCAAGGCACTGTCCTTATCCATTTTGTTGAGATTGGTAATGACAATATTGAAGTCAAATAATAAGGGCACATGCTGACTGGCATAAGTATTCATAAGTTCCTCAAAATATTTACGTCCTTTTTCAGTAATGGAATACACTGCCTTATCGGCAAATCTTTCTCCTTTTACAATATTACAGTTGAGATAACCGTCCTCATAAAGTTGAATTATTTTTCTATATATAGACGGAACGCTTATTTTAGTCCACCGTGGGAATTGGTGATACTCTACATCTTTTTGCAAGTCATATGCACTTTGCGGTTTTTCCAGCACCATGCCAAGTATTGCCAAGTCTATTGATGACATCAACACTCCTCCTTTGCTATTATTAATAGTACTATCATTGATAGCAAAAGTCAAGTTCCGAACCTTTTTCTGTTCCATTGTAAAATAGGATTGGTTTGTGATTCTCAAGACATGTTCAAGGGGGCTCATAGTGTTGATTTTGGTGGAAATTTGGAAATTAGCTTGTATATTAAGGAAAAATATGATAATATTAAATTTAATGATATATATAGATTAAAACCAGAAAATGTAAAATAAATTAAGTGCTTTATTATATTATATACAATATATTTTATATTAATTTACAGGGGGCGTAGTTTATATGTTCAAACGATTCTTAAGTGTGCTACTCGTCTTGGCACTAACATTGTCGATCACACCAACAACTCTATTTGCTAACGTAACCGATGGTTCCGTCAGTTTCTACGATGACGTGCCCGAAGATTACTGGGCTTACAATGTAATTACCAGGTGGTCTGGAGACGGTTATGGCGTCTTAAAAGGTTCAGATGATGATGGCGATGGTATCTATTCTTTTATGCCGACGAAAGGATTAACTCTTGGTGAATTGGCAGCTATTTTCGCTCAGACTTTTGGATACATCGAGAGAACAGAAGCGACAGTCACACCGGACTGGGCTGATGAATTTGTTGAGAAGGCAATCTCAGCGGGGGTAATTGCCAACGCTGATACAATTGATGCAAGTGTTAACGTAACTAGGGAACAAGCAATTAAATACATAGCACTTGCATATAAAGTCGAGCCACTCGACGGTGAAACTGCATTTGCGGACAACAATGATATTGATGCGGAATATAAACCATATGTCAATGCATTCCAAAAACTTGGATATGTAATAGGAGACAACAAGGAACCGTCAAAATCGAAATTTAACCCGAAAGCTAACTACACCCGTGCAGAAGCAATGGCGGTAATTGACAATATCACAAGCGAAATTACCGATAAGTCAATTGAAGGCCAAAATTACTCAAAGAATCTTATTGTAAGAAAGTCTGGAGTTACCGTTAAGGACACTGTTATTAAAAATGATTTGATAATAGGTCAGGGTGTAGGTGATGGAGCTGTAACTCTTGACAACATTACTCTTGAAGGAAGATTACTTGTACTCGGCGGTTCTGTTGCAATCACCGTTACAGGTAATACCGTTCAATCGACAGTAGTGAATAAGCCATATGGTGAAGCAGTTCATCTTAACGGAACATTTGGTACCGTAATCGTAAAAGAAGGTACAAAGGTGGTTATTACCGGTACCGTTGAAAAACTCATTGCTCTTGGAGACAGTGAAGTAACATTTACAGATGCAACTGCCAATAATGTATTTGCAAACGGTGCTAACGTCAAATTGGTTGTCAATAGTGGCAGTACCGTGGAAAATGTTACTGTAAATGCAAGCAAGACTGTTATCAGCGGTGACGGAAAAGTCAACAATGTGAATGTAACTGCACTGGCAAAAGAGGGTGTGGAAGTCTTAACTGTTCCTACAGTAGTTACTGTAGATGCCAATGCAGGTGAGGTAAAAACTAAGAACGGCACAATTCAGCCGGGAAATACCGCTACAACATCAAATCCGGTAATAGAATATCCTGAAACGGAGTATCCCAGTTCAAGCGGTGGAAGCAGTAATAGTGGAAGCAGTAACAGTGGAGGATCGTCAAGCAGTACGACTGAAAAATATACTCTGACAATAAAAGCAGGCAACGGCGGAAAAATAACCGTGGGTACATCCGGAAAATATAAAAAAGGAGAAACCATTGATATTGCAGCAGAAGCTGATAGCGGTTATGTGTTCTCAAAATGGATTTCTTCAGGAGGAGGTTCATTTGCTAACCCGTCAAGTGCTTCTACTAAATTTACTATGCCGTCAAAGGCTGTAACAATAACAGCTGTATTCGTTGAGGAAGAACCGGAGGGCCCTGGTGCTTATACCAAGGGAGAATGGGTTCAAGCATTGGCAACCAAGCTGGGAATATCTCCAAGTATTATAGAAGATGAACATGATTACTTCTACGGAGATACAGAAGAATCGGAATATGGTGCTATAATTGAAACCGTACATTATTTGGGATTGTTGCCGGAACCTGATTCAGAAGGGTATGAAGATCCGGAGCAAGATATACCTTTATTTAATCCCGATCATATAGCAACAAGAGAGTTTGTAGCATATACAGTCGCACATGGCATGGGATTTTATGGAACGTATGAGCTCGATTGTGAAGATGCTTCAGACGTTAAATACAAATCCGAGGTTGCTGTTGTTGTTCAACAGGGATTCATGAGCCTTAAAGGCAATAAATTTAATCCTACAGACGGATTGACTGAACGTGATAAAAAACAAATATTTGCTGTAATTGATGAGTTCAATGACAGCTTAATCGTTGATGAGTCTGAAATGACTGAATCGATAACTTTCAAAGAAGGTGTTATAAAAATTACAGACAATGATTATTCTGTTGAAATCACCGATGATGAAGAGCCTACATATATCGTGACAATTGCAAAAACAGAGGAAACATCTGCTATTGAAGTGGGTAGCATATTTGTATTACCTTCAACTAGTGAGTATTTAGGTGGTTTTGCACTTAAAGCCGTGTCCATAACAGAAAGTGATAATATTTTGACCATTGTATGCAGCGAACCCGATATGGAAGAAGTTATAAGTGACTTCTACTTTGCCGGATATGCAAAGGTGGATGTCAATAATCTGATTGTGGCAGATGGTGTTACGGTTGAGTACGATCCTAATGGTGAGATTGTTCCGGATGATGACAGTGAACTGGCACCGTTTGATATTGATTTTAGCGAGTCCTTACCGGGAAAACTAAAGTTCTCTATTTTTGATAAGGAAATTGGTAAGACAGGGATAAAAGTTAGTGGAAACTATGAACTTTCAATACCTAATATTACTGTAAAGGCGAAAGGAAAAATCTTGGGGAAACCTGAACTTGAAGAAATAACAGTATCACTTACCAAAAAACTTAAAGTTTCCGGTAGTGCAAGTTATTCTTTTGGCATTCCGGAAACCGGTTTTGACGTTGAAACAGGTCGAACCACATTTGGAAGAGGTAAATATGAATTTGCAGAAGTTCCTATTGCATTAGGTGCTACAGGTTTAACATTAAATATTGTATTTTTCCTCAACTTGGAAGTTGGCGGAAAAGTATCTATTAGCTATACTATAACGGAAACAAATGGTTTTCAGTTAAAAAATGGAGCATTCCGCATAATTAAAGATTATACAACTGAGTTCACTGCAGTTGAACTCAATGCTTCAGCAAAGTTTGGAGTAGGAGTTGCTGCACGAATAGCATTATTCTCTGTTTGGGATTTGGCAGGTATTGATGGCCATTTAGGAATTGGAATTTCAGGAAAATATGTGCCTCGTTTAAATGTTGAACCTAAATTACACTGTCTTGACGCCAATATATACCTATACGCAACATTGGAGCTTGATAAGGACACTCTCGCCGGATGGGCAATACAAAAGATATTTAGTGCAACCTGGAGTTGGGATATCTTTGACGAATCCACTAGCCCATTAAAGAAAAAAATCCATATAGAAAACTTGAAACGTGTTCCCGATGATAAATGTACTTACGGTAAAGGTTCATTGCTGGGATTGGTAAAAGATGCAGAGACAAACGCACCGATTAAAAATGCCCGTGTGGAACTCTACAACGGAATAACCGGTACATTAGTTAAAACTATGTATACTGCAAGCTATAGAACCGCTGAAATTCTTGAGGGTGAATTCCTTGTCAAAGATTTGCCTGCAGGTACTTACAAAATGAAGGTAATGGCAACAGGATATAAAGCGTATGAACAAAATGTTAATGTTGTAAAATCGCAACGTACTGTATGTGAAGCTTCACTGCTAATAATGAGGGATAGTATAGCCGGTGACGGCACGGTAAGTGGAACAATTACCAATGCACTTACCGGTGGACAAGTGACTGGAGTAAGTTATAAAGTTCGTTCAGGTTGGGACAATGTTGCAGGAACAGCCCTAAAGTCAGGAACTATAACAGGTTCAAGCTATTCACTGACGCTGGCACCAGGCAATTATACAATCGAGTTTTCCAAAGAAGGTTTTGTTTCGGTACACAAAAATATAGTAATACAATCCGATAGGAACACTACTGCTAATATAGCTATATCACCGGTAAGCGGTATAGAGCTTGATGGTAATAGCTTCCGAGTAGTATTGACTTGGGGTGAGACACCTAGGGATTTGGATTCTCACCTGTATGGAAGAAATTCTAGCGGCAATGTAGTGATTCATACTTGGTATAATAGCAAAACTCATTACGATGTAAGCGGTAATCGTATAGCTGACCTCGACTTGGACGATACTACCAGCTATGGACCTGAGACATCGACTGTGTATACAGTTGATAAAACATTTACTTATAGTTTTTACGTTCATGATTACACTAATCGTGACAACGGTACAAGTATGGCAATGTCTAATTCTGGTGCACAAGTAAGGGTATATTCCGGTGAAACACTTATAGCAACATTCAACATTTTGCAAAATCGAGAAGGTACTTGCTGGCATGTATTTGACTATGATGCAGCAACCGGTCAGCTCAGTTTTGTGAATACTATCACACATCAAAATTTGGCTAATACCATGCCGGAAATGACTAGTGCTAGTACTTTAAGACGTAGCAGTGTTTTAACTAACTTTACTGATATTGAAGAACTAAAGAAAGAAGATAGTGAAGATGCAAGTATTGAACAGGATATTGATGAGCAGCTTTCTGAAGGCGAAGAGTCATTGGTTGATGAAATTTCAAATGATGAAGCAGTAACATCGGAAGAAGAGAATGATGAACAGGTTTACGAAGATGTAGAAACTTCAGTTGAAGAAAATTTAATTGATGATTTGTCTGCACCGGAGTATAATGAAGTAGAAGAAGGTATTTTTGAAGATGTTAATGAATTGACAGAAAGTATTACAGATTTAGTGGCATAGACTAAATTTAAAAGTGTTACTTGGGGGTGTATCTATCAATATGGATACACCCCTAATACAAAATAATGATATGAGGTGTATTGTGTGGCTACTGGGAGAAAGCAACAAATAATAATTGCAATTATAACTATTCTTGCAACTATCTTTTCAATAGGGATTGTAATAAGTAACAAAGTTAAAGCTGCAAAATATGTACGTACTAAAGCAACAGTTGTTCAATCTGTTACTGATGTTGAATACAATTCAAATATTGACGGCTCTTGGATATATTGGGTGACGTATTCCTTCGATGTTAACGGTACAACATATACGGCAACAAGACAGGAGTTCTCTATTTTCAGAAAAAGTGCCGGAAGAACGGCTTATATTAAATATGATCCTAATAATCCCGAGATACTGGAAAATACACTACTAGAAAAAACAGGCGTTGTAATGACTTTATTTTTTGCTTTAGTTTCTGCTGTATTAATCTCAAATATGAGGAGAAAGTAACTTGAAGAAATTTATTTTATTTCGATATCTAGTCGCAGGTATTTGTATTTTTGCTTTTCTTACACTTGCTTCGTGTGGGTATCAAAATCCAATACCGGTAGATGGGCAGAAAACCGGCAGTGTTGTTGATTCAAATACCGAATCAGCATTAGTTGCAATATTGGACGATAATGCAAACAATACAGATACGCATTCTTTAAGTTCGGAGTTTCCTCAAACGATTCAAGTTAGGGGAGGCAAACCGAACCAATTATGTGTCTTATCGCTTAAATTGGATGTTTCAAAAGTGACCTTTCAGAGAACCAAAAAGTTGTCAATTCTTGTTGATGATCCGAGTGACAAAAATGGTAATAGAGTTGGTGCAAAAGTTATCTCTGATGACAGCAAAAACATTATTCTTAAGCGTGTTTTAATGCTTAATGACATAGGGGAACTAAACTGTCTTCTAAAAATAGGTAACTCGGATGATGTTTCAGGTAAGTACAATTTGCTTGCAGTGGAAGTAAATCCAATAGAGGAAGATTTGGAATATTGTATCTATGAAAGTGAGAATTCCAGTATAAGAGCGGTATTTTGCAAAAGTGATATATCGGAAACTGGGGTAAGTGAAAAACATATCCAAGAAAATATAGAGATGTTATCATCGCTTAGAAAATCTCTAAAAAGTTTTGTTTATGAGCAAGAACCTTTCAATGGAGTTTCAACCTATATTTGCACTGAGGAAATGCAAATGACAGGACTTGCAGGGAATCCAATATACATCAACCGCGAAGATGTTCCTTACTTGCTTAACACAATAAGTACAGATTATAATGAGCCACTGCGAAAGGATTACTTTATTACTGTTTTTTGCCACGAAATGAGTCATACATTTGATGGCATAAACTCTGAAAAAATTAAGTCAAACTATAACTTTGACAAAGAGTTTTTTGCTATACTGAAGGAAATATATGCCTTGACTATGGCTGGCTATTCACTTGATGATGAGTTTTTAACCGTTAAACCGTCGCTAGATTCAGGAATTTATAATTACGAGGTGTTTCTCGATTCAATTTTAAAACGATTGGAACTGCCTCAGAATAAAAAGAATTGGCAGTCTATAAAGGAAACTATGCATTCGATTAATAATGTTGACTTGGAGTATAGCGAAATGGAAGCCTTTGAGGCTTTTATAGAAATACTTTCAGAAAAGAGTGGAGTTGATTTGAAAAGCAGCTTTAGCGATAAGGCATGGAAAACCCTTTGTAACCAATACAATAAACCAAAATTAGATTATTTGGATGATTGAAGATGATTTAAATCAATTGGCTGATATTTGAAATTGATTGTAGTATAATAGATAAATGAAGCATAGGGAAAATATAAAATATAATAAAAGGAATAGAGGTAATATTGTATGTGGTTGTTATTTGCAATACTGTCTGCAATTTTTGCTGCTCTGACCTCTATATTGGCTAAAATAGGTATAGAGGGTGTAAATTCGAACCTTGCTACAGCCATAAGGACAGTTGTAGTTGTAATTATGGCATGGCTAATGGTTTTTTTAACTCATGCACAGAGCGGCCTAACTGAAATCAGCAAGAAAAGCTGGATATTTCTGATTTTGTCCGGACTTGCAACCGGTGCATCATGGCTGTGTTACTATAGAGCTTTGCAGACTGGAGAAGCATCAAAGGTAGTTCCTATTGACAAAATGAGTATTGTAATTACGCTCATTCTTGCATTTGTTTTCCTACACGAGGAATTTACTGCAAAGTCGCTAATTGGCTGTATATTGATAACAGCAGGAACTTTGGTTATGGTGTTATAAAACAGGACTTTTGAATAACCGGGTGAAGACTAAAAACAACAAGGATTACGGAGGCGATGGAGATGAAAAAAATAATTAGTCTTATTGTATGTTCAGTAATGTTTTTTTGTTTATGTGCCTGTGGAGGAAAGGTCAAGAATGTTAAAGTAATAGATGTAGAGTCTAATATATATACTTCCGATGAAATTAACTCTGCAATTGAAGTTATTAAAAAAGAATTCAGTAAAGACTGGAAGGGTTGCACGTTAAAAGAAATCTATTATGCCGGTGATGAAACTTCTCGGAAATTTCAAGATTGGGCCGATAGAAACGGTGCAGATGAAGTTATGGTCTTGTTGTCTTCTTTTGATGTAGATTCATCGGGAGGAGATGGGTCACTAAACCCTAATAGTACATATGACGGGTGGAATTGGATTTTGGTCCGAAACAAAGGCGGCGAATGGAAACATGTCGATCATGGATATTAATCATGGAAAAAATATGGGATTTTGATAAATAACCGCACTTTGAGATGAAAAATTTCTCAAAAGTGCGGCATTTTTATAAGCAATTATTTATATCTTGCAACATTTGCCCGGTTTTTGAATTTCCGGAACATGAAATTGCGTGGCTTATCCGTGTAACCGTAAATCTTTGCAAAAGCCGATTGAGATCAAACTGGTGGAAAAAAACAGTGCCCCTGCTTGAGTCGTATCCGGCAAAGTCGGCAGAACAGGGATATCTTATGGAGACAATTCTGTCCTTGCCTGCGAAATACAGAATAGTAATCCATTTATTCTATTATGATGGATATTTAACCAAGGAAATTACAGAGATTATCGAGCAGAAGTAATCTACTGTAAGAAGTTTGCTCACCCGGGCACGTCGAAAGCTAAAATCGTTCATAGAGGAGGAGCGGTTATGAAAGATTAAAAAAGTATATGGATAGCTTGTACGTTGATGAAACTTTGCATGAGAGGATTATGAATAGCCTGGCACAAAGTGCCAGTCGACGACCAACTATAAAAAATAGTTTCATAAAATATATATCTGTATATATTTGTGGCAGCATGTGCGGTAGTATTGCTAATTTTCGCTACAAGTATATATCTGCATTTAAATAAGTGGAACATCAGATCTATGGATAATGAGTCCAATTTACCTATGCCGAATGCAACGGGAGATTCAAACCCTCTTCTAGACGAAACATATGCTGAAAGCAAAAGCGGTGCTGTATATCATGATATTGATGCTTCACAACTTGCTAAAATGGATGCTATTGAGCAAATTAACGGTATTGTTGATAAAGAAAGAAGTCTTGAGAGATATAAACAAACAGATCAACAGCTTATAGACATTATGAAATCAATCGTTCCATAAATAAAAGGCTTAGGTAAAAAATTCTCATACCTAAGCCATAAATTCCTGTATGTTTATAAAACATGGATCTCATCCGAAAAATAAAATTCTTCTAACCGTTCTTTTTGTAATCGTTGTAGAGATTTTCAATTGATCTGTTATATGTCTTTTCGCCGGATTTTGAAAAGAAGCATCCTGGGACTTCTCCACTTCTACGGTGATAAGCTACACATTCACAGCATTTGCCGTGGTGCGAACATGAGGTATATGTACAAGTACAATTGATAGTGTTGTTGCAAGCCATTTCAAACCCTCCAGAATAAAAAATTGACATAGATAATTATAATAAAATGTATGTTGCGTTTCAATATTAAAACAGGGGGCAGTTTTCTGAACTAGAGCAAAGAACCGTCACCTGTCTTAAAGTGCAATTATTTACTTTTTAAACAACTTTAGTAAATTGAAATGCAATTTAAACTACTAAAGTTTTTATAAATAATATCGATAAGATTAATAGATTTATTAAATTTTCTCGCAAAATTTTCATTCTTTAACGCATTAAAACAGAGTAGACACATAAAGTGACACAACGTGAATAGCGTTGTGTTATTCTATACAGTTAAAAGTATGTCTGCAGTATGATGTTACAGATAATTCTAGCAAACACACAAACAAATTGGAGGAATAATAATGAAGATTAAATATAAGATAAGTTTAATTGCTGCAGCTATATGTATAATATGCGTTGGAGCGATGTGGGCGGTAAACAATTTCATATCGTTGAAATACTTGGAGGATACTATACAAGATAAGGTATTGGCTGAAGTTAAAATAAAAGCCAGCGATATAAATGAATGGATAGCAAAAGAAAAGCAAAGCATGGAAGTAATCGCTGAGAGAGTGATACTAGCTGAAGACTATGAATTCGATACATTAATTAAAGTTCTAAGCGAAACAGGAAATAAGAGCTATGAGGACTTCTATTACTTGGCATTGGAAAATGGAGCTTTAGTTGGCAGGTCTAAAAGTACAACAGGTGAAACCGGAAATCCTCAAACTGGAGAATGGTATGTTAAGGCAAAAGAGAACCGCGGTCAAATTTATATATGCGATCCCTATGTAGATGTCAATACAAAGAATGTGGTTTTTACATTATCAAAAGAAATTACACTTAAAGATGGCACAACAGGTGTACTGGGGGTAGACGTGCAAATATCGGATATGAACGAATTGATAAACACTATTGGACAAGATAAGGTAGATACAGAAACTTCAGCTTCTGTGAACATTCCGGACTATGAAAGCACACTAAACAAAGCCAATAAATCGTATGCATTTTTAATCGATAGACGAGGGAATATAATAAATCATCCCAATCCGGAATTTTCAATTGGGATAGATAATGTAACCAATGCAGCAGATATTCTAGGAGGGAAATTAAATATCTTAAGAAAACAAAACAATTTATCGTTGTATCAAAGAATAATAAAAGATTACGATGGAAAAGAGAGGGCGTTTTTCTTTGATAAATTGGATGGGACAGATTGGAGTGTTGGAATAGCTGTCGATAAAGATACAATTCTTGAGGCGAAAGATAAGTTTGAAAAAACTTCATTAATTATATCCATATTGTTGTTGTGTGCAGGGGTGGCAGTTTCCCTCATTACAGCTGGGAATATAGCCAAGCCCATTATGACAACCAAAACAATAGCTAATAATATATCCGATTTAAAATTGAACGTGGAAATTGATGATAAAGACTTAAAAAGGAAAGATGAAGCTGGTGAGATAGTAAAAGCCATTAAAGAAACGAAAGATAGGTTAAGAGACTTTGCTGCCGGATTAAACGAGCTATCCACCATAAATAACAAGATTTACAATACCACCTTGGAAAAAGCAAATACACTATTAAACATTTCGGAAGGCGTAGCAGCTACGACAAAGCAGTTGTCAGCCGGAATGGAAGAGACTAGTGCATCAGCCCGATCCATATCGCAGTCGGTTGAGGAATTGAATAATGCAGTATCTGAATTTCTCGGTAAAGCAGAAGAAGGAGCAGAAACAGCCAATGAGATAGCTAGGAAGGCAGCAGAACTGGACAGGCAATTTATAGAATCTAAAGATAATACGATGAATATGCTGAATATAGCCAAAGATGAAGTGGAATCGGCTGTAGAGTCTGCAAAGAATGTTGAACAGGTAAAAATGCTGGCAGATGCGATTTTAGACATAGCGGAGAAAACCAACTTACTATCCCTAAATGCTTCTATAGAGGCAGCCAGAGCGGGTGAGAACGGTAAAGGGTTTGCAGTTGTAGCAGAGGAAATAAGGATATTGTCTGAAGATTCAAATAAATCAGCAGGAAGAATAAAACAATTTACAGAGAACATCAATACATCGGTTAATAAACTGATTTTGGCTACCAATAACCTATTGAAGTTTCTAAATGAAAATGTTCTTAACGACTATAGCTTAATGTTAAATACAGTAAAAAGTTATAAAAATGACGGGGCTGTGTTTAGCAGAGTTTTAGGTGAGTTGTCAAAAACGGTAAGGGAACTTACAGAAACCACGAATAATATAACAATTGCCATAAATAGTGTATCTTCAACAATACAACAGGCAACAGCAGCCACAGCTGATATTGCTGAACGTAATAGTGAAATGGCAAATGCCATACAAGATATAAATAATGCTATGCAAATGAATATTGAGTCATCAAATAAATTAACCAACATGATAGTGCAGGTTAAGTTGTAATCCGATAGTTGTTTATATTGAAAAAAGATGATAAAATTGTAAAAAGCTCGTAAATTGGTTTGATTAATATTTTTAATAAAAGAGGCGGAATTATGGCAAGACCCCATGCAAATATTGAACGTAACAATAAAAGTGATGCGTTGCTAAAACACTTAACCGATATGATGCCTAATTTTATAACACTACCCGGGGTTGTCGGTATAACTTTAAACGGTGGACTTTCAAGGGGCTTTGCCGATCACCTGTCGGAAATAGATATTACCATATATTTGGAATCCGATACGTATAAATATTGGCATGAGAATAAATCACCTGTTCCGCAGGGAATAACGGTATTAAACGGTGTTCTCTACGATATAAAAGTGTTGGATTATGAATGCGAAAAAGAAAAGGATTATAGCGAAGTAGAGCTTTGGGACTTATCTTATTCTAAAATTCTACACGATCCCTATAATAAAATATCTAAACTGTTTGAGGATAAACTGTCAAAAAAGCCTGATATTTCAAGGGCTCAAGGCTATATGTTCGCTGCATGGTGGAGTTATAAACTTGCAGGAGATATATGGATTGCCAGAGGCGATGTTTTGCAGGGACATTTTACTCTGAACGAGTCAATCCCTTCACTGGTGAAAGCACTTTATGCTGCCAATAACGAGTATATTCCACATGAAAAATGGATGATACACATGAGCAGAACGCTCGAATGGAAGCCGGTTGATTGGGAAGAAAGGCTTGGCCGTTCAATGTCTATAGGGGATTTGTCCATTAACAGCCTAATAGACAGACAGAGTTGCATTGAGAACTTATGGATTGAAATAGATACTTACATAAGAGAAAAATATTACCCCGGTTTTAATCTTAAGGTTATGCAAAAATATTTTAACGATTTGCTTAAGCTATTGGTTCAAAGACGAACCGTGCCGGTAAGCGAATGGAATGAAATAGCGAATATATCAATATTAAATGTAGAACCTTTTCATAAAGTAGTTGAAATTAAAGATGGCAATATTGTCTTAAACATGGAAAAGCTACTTGGCATATCCCCTGAAGATATGTATTCCTGGCATTACGAAATTGTAAAAGATATAGTTGATAATCTATAGCAGGAAATGCTTTCTATTCTAATAATAATCGGTTTGGCATTAGCTTCGTTCTTGTTTCCCAAAGAAAATCAACCTTGCACATATCTCAAAAGGTATTTGCTGTAATAAAAAATTAATATTTTAAAATATGGAACAAGGTGTATTATCGTGATATATTAATGTTAAAAGGTTGAAGTTTTGGGGGAGATTTCATGAAATTTGTAAAATATATGGTTTGCTTGTCACTACTCATTATGTCGGTATCCGGCTGCAGTAATTCGAATAATATAGGCACATCTGTAATTCCAACTGATACATCTGCAATTCCGACCAATACAGATAATAATTATAGCATAAATTATGTTATCGAACCTTGTCTTACAGTAACCGGACCTGAATTTGTTGATGGCATAATGCTTATAGGTACAGGAGATGACGAAAACAAAAAATACGGGTTTATCGATAATATGGGTAACATTATTGCCCAACCCATATATGATTATACTTACTATACAGCATATGCATCAGCCGGTCATAATTCGGGCTTTTCTGAAAGTCTTGCCTGTGTATGTAAAGACGGCAAATGGGGCTACATAGATAGAGAAGGTAACGAAGTCATAGAGTTTAAATATTCCTATGCGGATAATTTTTGTGAAGGCTTCGCAGCAGTATCCCTTGAGGAAGGTGGAAAAAAAGGCTATATAAACAAGTCCGGTGAGATGGTGATTAAAGAGTCTTTTGATGAGGCATACGAATTTTATGATGGAATTGCCATTGTCAAAATAAATGAAAAATATTATTTCATAGATACTTCGGGAAACATTGTTCGTGAATTGGATTGTGATTCTATCGATTTTGGTCGTTATGAATATGAATGGAAATATAGCGGCATAATCCGCGTTGAAAAGAATGGCTTGGTAGGTGCAATATATGTAAGAAACGGAGAAATTAAAGTAATTACCGAGCCTAAATATTACTATTTATCTGCTTTTGGTGTTGATGACGGACAAGCATATTTTAAAACTTCTGACTCAAATGAAAAAGGAGCTTGTGGGTTAATAGATATAAATGGAAATGAGATATTTAAATTCGAAGGACATGCAATTAATGTTTTATCGGATGGTGGGTATTCTGCTTTGGATTATAACGACAAATGGGGATACCTGGACAAAAGCGGAAATGTTGTTATTCCTTTTAAATATGATGAGGCAGGAGACTTTAATAATGGATTGGCAATTGTAAAACTGAATGAAAAATATGGTTTAATTGATAGAGAGGGTAATGAAGTTTTACCGATTAAATTTGATTCAATAAGAATTGATGATAACAATATAATGGTTGTGGAAGAAAGCGGTAAGTGGTATTTGCTAGATGGTAAGACTTTTGAAAAAATCAGCAATGAATACGACTTTATCGGTTTCGGTGATGAAATTTATCCGGTCAAAAAGAATAACAAGATAGGTATTATAAGTAAAACCGGTAGAGAAATTTCAAGCCCAATGTATGATAGTTACGATAATTTTTATAACGGAGCTGTGAAAGATTATATATGGGTAAAGCAAGGTGAAGAATGGTTTTGTTTGGATACTCAAGGTAAGGATAAATTTGCAACGTCCTTTGAAGGGGTTTCGACATTCAAGCATGGTTTGGCAAGTGTACAAAAAGACGGCAAGTGTGGTGTCATTGATTATAACGGTAATGTGGTTGTTCCCTTTATATTCGACTCCACTAAAGTCATTGAAAAAGGCTTGGTAGAAGTTATGGTAGGCGGCAAATACGGAAAATGTGGCATTATAAAAATCTAGCTTAAGATAATACCTTCCATCTACGGAGCGTAGATTATTTTTCTCAGTATTTAGGTTTATAATAGAGCTGAGGTGAATACAATGGATACAAAAAGAAGAAAGGAACTTCAAGAACTCTATAAAAACAGACGTCCTGAAATGGGTGTGATTTCTTACCGTTGTAAAGAAACTGGCGAGGTGTTTTTAGGCATCTCGAAAGATACAAAATCGGATTTCAACAGCACTAACATGAAATTGTCATCGAACATGCATCCAAATAAACGATTACAGGAACTTTGGAACAAATATGGGGAAGAAGGTTTTGAGTTGTCGGTGGCTAAAGTTTTAAAGTATGAGGATCCTCAAGAAGACCATACACAAGAATTGGAAAAATTGAGAGAGCAGTGCCTAGCTGCCGATTCTAAGGCAACTAAGATATGGCGATAGATGTAAACTTCATTTGATTTTTGCCCATGATTACTGTGGAAGACTATGGCTTAAGATAGGACTCATTTTGCTTATTCCTACTGTAGTTTCAATGCATCCATCTGTTAACAGCAATGAAAATGTTGTTGGAATAGTAACACTGATAGTTATAAGTGTTCAAGTTTTGGTATTGGTTGGGTCGATATTTCCAGTAGAGTCTACATTAAAAAAGAACTTTAATGACAATGGAAACAGAAGGTAGAAAGCTTTCCGGAGTGATATTGTGAAGATACTTTTTATAAACTTGCCGTATTACGGCCACTTTATACCCACAATCGGGCTTGTACAGGAACTTATTAAACAGGGATGTGAAGTAACATATTTAATGCCCTTTGCCTGGAAGGAACGGGTTTGTGAAAGCGGTGCAGATTTTTTAGGGTATGAGAATCATCGGAAGCTTTCGGAACAGATAAAAAATGCCTATGCTGAGGCGGATAAAATAGCAGAAAATTACGATATTATCATCTATGAACAGTTTTTCTTTCTCGGGAAACATCTTGCTGAAAAGTATGGAAAGCCCACAGTTAGAATTTTTACATCCCTTGCAACTAATGAAAAGCTCATGAGGGAATTCATTTCCGCAGGAGGAGCTTTGGGAATATTCAAGTATAAGTGGATCGGTAAGCTTTGGACGAAAGATATCTCAAAAGGTATTCCGATGAAAACCGATTGTTGGTTAGATGAAATTGTTCAAAATCCTCCTGCGTTAAATCTTGTGTATACATTAAGAGAGTATCAACCCTATGCCGAAGATTTCCCGGAAGAGCAGTTTAAATTTCTAGGAGCATCTGTCTATGACAGAAAAGAGCAAAAAATTGATTTTAAAAAGACCAATCTACCTGTAATTTATATTTCTCTTGGTACGGTTGTAAAGGGTGCAGTATCTTTTTTCGATAATTGCATAGAAGCATTTAGGAATGAACAGGTAGAGGTTATTATATCTGCCGGGAGAGATTTTCCAATCCATAAACTTAAAGAAATTCCGGAAAATATTAAAATATATGATATAGTTCCTCAATTGTCGGTGTTGAAACAGGCGGATATTTTTGTCACGCACGGAGGAATGAACAGCGTTTCCGAGGCCTTTGTTCATGGAGTGCCAATGGTTGTAATTCCGTTTATGGCGGATCAGCCTACAAATGCAAGACGTATTGAAGAACTTGGGTTAGGAAGGAAGCTGGATTATCGTTTGATTAACAGCGAATTATTAAGAAATACTGTTTTGTCGGTTATGAAGGATGATAATATATCGGATAATGTGTCAAGGATGCAGAGAAAAATGCTTGATGCACCGGGTAATCGAGGCGGTGCCGCCATGATTATCGATTATTATAAGAAGATTAGAGGGTAATTTGCTTACTGGATAATAATCAAACTTTGGGCCATGCTGCATATGATGAGGCAAAGGATTTTAACAAACGAGTATATGATTTTTTCTGGAATTGAGAAAAAATTTTAACATAATTACATTTTCTATACAGCATGCTATGGTGATTACTACAACCCATAAGTTGTTATTATTGTTCTTTATATACTTACGGTTAATTAAACTAATGTTCCTAAGTTAAAAATGTTTATGAGGTGGGCTGAATGAGTTTCGCTTCAAACAAAGCCTCAAATGTATTTACAGCTCCTCCGTGTTCTACGATTTTTCCATCTTCAATTTTATCGATGTTTACACCGGTAAATACTAATTTTTTGCCGGAGGGTTTCATACCCAGCCACTCTCCTAGATGTATAGCTTCAGCGACAATTTCAGAAATAACATAATCGCCATCAGAATATTGACGTATTACTTTGATCTTCATTTCAGGGTAAGTTTTTCTAACATCCAATTGATGTTGTATCATTCCAGCTAATCCTACAGGAAAAACATTTTCTCCGAATCTTATAGTGCAATTTTCAGAAACGTATTTTGGATACTCATCTATTAAATTATTTGTAGAAACATATTCATAGAAATATTTAATCTTTTCCTTGATATCCATAGCGATCTCCTCAATTCGTCATTAAAATAACAATTATTGTATCATTAATTACACAATGTTACCATATGTTTAATGGATTACTTTTAGATATGTTATGAAGTTCAGTATATCAAATTCAGAGATATTATGAAGGGTGAAGACAAGAAATGTGCGGTGTAAGCCATAATTTTACATACAGTGTAGAATTTTTATATATAAAGTGATAGTATTATAATACAAATTAGTTGAAATTGATGATGAGTTTTTAGGAGCATAATCTATGAAATTGAATAACATTTATCTAGTATTAGGGATAGTTCTTTCAATATGCTCTAAGATATTACAGTTTCGATTTAAATCCTTATGGGGGAATATATTAATTCTTCCTTCCGCTGTATTTTTTGTATTGGCAGTGTTATTGTACATACCGAAATATAGAGATTTGTTTACAATGATGACCTTTGGAAAAAGACTTAAGTGGGGCGTGATTTTTTTATTGCCTTTTATCGTTTTTGGCGGTTTAAGCATATTTTACTGGATGGTTTTGCTTAAATCAGTATAAGACATTCCTCATGCTGTGATTCAATGAAATGCAACAGGGACTTTAAATTTACATGGGAAAAACTAAGGAGATATACGATGAAGACGCTGTTTGTATCCGATCTGGACGGAACACTATTAAGAAGTGATGAAACCTTATCGCAGTTTACTATTGATACAATTAACGAGTTGACTAAAAAAGGTATGCTTTTTTCCTATGCTACGGCCCGCTCTTTGGTAACAGCGAAGAAAGTGACTAAAGGACTAAATTCTCATATCCCGCTTGTTGTATATAACGGAACCTTTGTTATGGATAATGTGACTGGGGAAGTTTTGATTGCAAACTATTTTGACGATGTGATAAAAGATGTTATTTTTGATTTGGTAAAAGAAAACATTTATCCGATAGTATATTCTTTTATTGATGGAGTTGAGAAATTTTCTTATATTCCCGAAAAGTGCTCGGTAGGGATGAAGGCTTTTCTTGACACAAGAAAGGGCGATAAGAGGACTAATGAAGTTGGAACAGTGGAAGATTTGACTTTGGGAAAGTGCTTCTATATAACCTGTATTGATGAACCGTCCAAATTGGAACCGCTTTCTGAAAAATACAAGGACAGATATCGTGTAATTTACTCAAAGGATGTCTATTCCGATTACCAGTGGCTAGAGATTATGCCTAAAGCTGCATCTAAAGCGAATGCTATTTTGCAATTGAAGGAAAAGTTAGGGTGTGACAGAGTTGTGTCCTTTGGAGACGGAGCAAATGACATTGACATGTTTAAAATTTCGGATGAGGCCTATGCGGTGGGTAATGCGATTGATGAATTGAAAAATATTGCCACCGGAGTAATAGAAAGCAATAATGAAGATGGTGTGGCAAAATGGCTCAATGAAAACATAAAGGCTTTATTGGAATTGGAGAATAACGAATGAAAAAAAGGTATGGTGCACTCTTAATAATACCGCTTCTAATAATTGTGATATTTTCTGTTATTAAAACACCAAGTTTAGGTGAGGAGAAAGAGCTTGACGAAGTGATTGAGAAATATATTAAAACGTACAAAATACCGGGAATTGAGGTGGCTGTGGCTAAAGGCGATAAAATCATCTTCTCAAGGGGATTTGGCACTACTCCGGAAGGTACGGAAGTAACTGCCGATACTCCAATGTACATTGGCTCGGTAAGCAAAAGTTTTACTTCTCTTGCCGTATTACAATTAGCAGAGAATGGTAAGATTGACTTGGATTCGCCGGTAATAGAGTATTTGCCTTGGTTTAAAGTGAAAGGATTTGGTGCTTCTCGCATAACAGTGAGGCATCTTCTAAATCATACAAGTGGATTGGCGGAAGAAACTTATTTTCCGGAGCTGCCGGTTAATACTTCTTTGGAAGCTGCTGTCAGAGAACTAGCGGAAGCAGAAATTGTAGAAGAACCGGGAAAAGAATTCAATTATTTTAATCCGAACTATCAGGTACTTGGGTTAATAATTGAAAAAGTGTCAGGAATTAGTTATGATGAATATGTAAAAAAGCATATTCTAGAACCGCTATCTATGAAAAATACATATTTAAATAAAGAAGAAATAGAAAAAAAGGTGACGAAAGGTTACGGTTCCTTTTTTGGATTCCCTTTTACTAAAAAAGAACCCTTTAGACCTTATGGACTGCCGGAAGGTTATATTGTTTCAACAGCAAATGACATGATACTGTTCCTTCAGGCACATAGCAATCTAGACACGGATTTGAATCAAAAAATACTTTCACAGGATGGTTTTAAACTGTTGCAAACCCCTGATTCTGGAGGAAAGTCAAACTATGCAATGGGATGGCAGAGAATTAAAAGTTCGAAAGGTTATACCGTAATATATAATGGAGGAGACCTTGATACATATCATTCAGATATTATGATTATACCTGAAAAAGGATATGGTATAGTTATCATGGCAAACCAAAATAGTTTTATAAATCAATCCGTTGTATATGATTCACTCAGAAAGGCTGTAATAGATTTTGTCCTAGGAAATGAAGAACGGCAGATTATGCCTGAAATACATAAACATTTGATTATAGCGGGAATTTGTATAGCTGCTGTCATAGCATATCAATTATACTTGCTTTTATTAATAGGCAAATGGGCACAAAAAAGTAAGCACAGAAGGAGAACAGGTATTATCCTGTCGGTATTTAAAGACTGTTGTATCCCTGTAATTTTATTAATTGTTATACCAAAAATTTTATCTGTACTGCTAGAAAGACGGGTTAATTTGAGGGAAGCATTCAATATGCAGCCTGATGTGACAATTAGTATTGTTATCATTAGCATACTTTCTTGCATTAAAGCTATTGCGAAGATTGCTGTTATTGCAAGAACTATTATGTTTGCAGAGAGGCAAGAATCTCTTGCGACTATTGCAATGGAACCGAACACAGAAGGAAAATAAAATTGAGGAATCAAAACGGACAATTAACGACTACTGCGATAGATTTGCCGCTTTAACAGAAGTATAAATATAAAATTGTGAGGACAGAGTTTATGAAAATATGGAAAAAGATTTTGCTAATACTAGGTGGCCTTGTTTTGGCTGCTGGAATTACTGCTATTACTGCAATAGCAATTGAAGAGAGAAAGACTGCCGATATTTTGGATGACTATTCTAACGTATATACTGATGAAAAATATACGGAGCCTCTTTACATTGACAATGTTGAACTGATAAAGCAGGATATCTCTTGTGGATATGCAGTTATTGAGATGTTTTCAAATTGGGCTGGAGGGACAATTACTGAAGAAAGTTTGTTTGACGAATACGGAAAAGTTGTTACTTCGACAGGAAAATCCTTTGAAAAGGAAATGAAAAAACGGTTTCCGGAATTTAAAATTACCATGTATCCCTATTTATCCAATACAGAAATGATAGACAAGATATATGATACTCTAAAAACCGGAATACCTGTGCCTTTTGAATGGGCGGCAAAATACAACGATATGTGGACTTTGCATTATTCGCTTATAACGGGTATAGATGTTCCCAACGACAAGATTGCAATATTAAATCCCTATGGATATGAGGAAGTTTTGACCCTTAAAGAGTTGGTAGACAGAACAAGCTTTAAAGCCTATGAGACCATGCCAATATATTTGAAGCTGGCATTTGCCTTTGGTGTTTTTGAAAGGAATACAATTTTTGTGCCCGAAAAATAAATCTAAATAAAGAAGGGATTAGTTATGACCCATAGATATCAAATGAATGAGGCAATGGATGTCGCAAAACAAGCTTCCGCAGATATTGAGAAATATTTGAAAAGCTTCAAGGAAACGATTGAAGTTTTAAACGTGGAGGAAGATACATATTACCAAGAAAAGGATATAGACATAATATGGAAGTTTAGAGACAGATACGGAAATGAAAGGGAAGTTTCAATCGAAATAAAAGGCGATAGGTGGGAGAAAACCGGAAATTACTTCTTTGAAACAATCAGTAACAAAGCAAAAGGAACACTGGGGTGTTTTCTGTACACTGAAGCAATGTATGTCTATTATTATTTTGTAAATATTAAGGAATTGCATATCATACCCGTTGAAAAGACAAGGAAATGGTTCATTAAGAATATGAAAAGGTTTATGGAGCGGGAAACTTCTACACCTGTAGGTAACGGCAAGTATTATATCACAGTAGGAAGACTGGTTCCGAAGGAAGTTGTCAGAAAAGAAGTTCCGGAGATAAGGGTTAAAAGTTTAAATGGAATAGTATAACATGGAAACCCGGCAGTGCCATAAATCTGATTTTCAAATAGAACAGAGAACCGTCCCTCTGTTTGATTAGAACTGATTTATGCCTATAATTGACAAAAAGGAAGGGATAAAAGTGAACCTTAAGTTGTTTAAACGACTTGTAGTTATTGAAATAAGTGTTCTCATAATATTTTTATCACTTCTTGGTTGTGAACATAAGGAACAATTGCCTATGACGAGTCCGGAACCTTCCGCATCGGATTTAAATTCAGCCCCACTTGAACAAAGTGAAAAAGAGTTAAGGGGTGAGTTTACATTTGGGCATTTCAACGAACATGAAGCCTTAAGACTTGTGAAAGCATTTAATGAAAAACATCCGGGAGTTAAAATTAATGTGAAAATTAAACGCGGAGTTATCACTTATGCTTGGGAACAACCTATTCCCGATATTATTGCTTTAGAGACCGCATTTGTTAAAAGGTGGGTGAACATGCAGGAAGGATTGGAAGACCTATCGTCGCCTCCCTACAATGCAGAAGAGTTGACGAGCCAAATGATACCTTTTACTGTAGACGTGGGAAGAGGCAAAGACGGAAAAATCAAAGCATTGGCATTTGGTGCAACACCCGGTGCCATAGGATACAAGAGGGATATTGCCAGAAAATATCTTGGAACCGATGACCCTGATGCCATTTCGGAAATGCTGTCTTCAACGGAAAAAATAATCGAAACCGCCAAAAAGCTAAAAGAAAACAGTGGAGGAAAAGTAAGACTTATTCCGAGCATTAATGAATTAACGAGCGTATATTTGGGCGGACGAAGTCAAGGATGGGTAGTGGAAGATGAACTTTACATAGATCCTTTGATGTATGAATATGTAAACTTGCAAAAACAGTTGAGAGATATGGGGCAGGATGGAGGTTTGGAGCCTTGGTCACCACAGTGGTCAGATGCAGTTGCCGATGATATTCATTTCATGTATGCTGTTCCTACATGGGGGATTCGGTACATAATCGAGGTAAATGACACAGCCAACAAAGACACCGGCAGATGGGGCTTGGCAAAACCTACCTATCCCTACTTTTGGGGAGGTACATGGTATGGCATTGTGAAAGAATCCGAGCCGGAGAGAAAGAAACTTGCATGGGAATTTCTCAAATTTTTATGTACTGATATGGGGTTTTTGGAGTCATGTGCCGAATTGTACGGAGAATTTGTCAACAACATGGAATTACTAGAAAAGTTGTCAAAAGACGATAGATTTATAAACAAAACCATCAATCAAAATCCATACGAATTTTTCACTCAAGAGTATTGATGCAGAATAAAAGATTAAGGATATGTGGTTTTATATAATAATTGGCATACTAATGATATTTTGGGTTTGTCAATTCATGTATTCAAATGGTATTTTCTTATCAAAAGCAAAGGCTTTGATTTGATGACCTTGAGGGTTACTATGTGACTACTTTTTCCATAGAAGTTGTTATATATAATATCAAATGAAATTATCCGACTTTTGAATAAAGGGACTGATTTATGTCTATAATTGACAAGAAAGAAGGGATAAAAATGAACCTTAAGTTGTTTAAACGACTTGTAGTTATTGAAATAAGTGTTCTCATAATATTTTTATCACTTCTTGGCTGTGAACATAAGGAACAATTGCCTATGACGAGTCCGGAACCTTCCGCATCGGATTTAATTTCAAAAACCCCTGAACAAAGTGCAGAAGAGTTAAAGGGTGAATTTACATTTGCACATTTCAACGAAGATGAAGCCTTAAGACTTGTGAAAGCATTTAATGAAAAACATCCGGGAGTTAAAATTAATCTGAAAATTGAGGAAAGATTATTTTATAGTAGAAGCGACCCTTTTCCCGATATTGTTGCTTTGGAGACTGCATTTGTTAAAAGGATTGTGAACATACAAGATGGACTGGAAGACCTATCGTCACCTCCCTACAATGCAGAAGAGTTGACAAGCAAGATGATACCTTTTACTGTAGACGTGGGAAGAAGCAACGACGGAAAAATCAAAGCATTGGCATTTGGTGCAGCACCCGGTGCCATAGGATATAAGAGGGATATTGCCAGAAAATATCTTGGAACCGATGATCCTGATGCCATATCGGAAATGCTGTCTTCAACGGAAAAAATAATCGAAACCGCCAAAAAGCTAAAAGAAAACAGTGGAGGAAAAGTAAAACTTATTTCGGGAATGCATGAGTTAATGAGAATATACTTGGGCGGACGCAGTCAAGGATGGGTAGTGGAAGACACACTGTGTATCGATCCTTTGATGATTGAATATGTAAACTTGCAAAAACAATTGAGAGATATGGGGCAGGATGGAGGTATGGAGGCTTGGACACCACAATGGTCAAAAGCAGTTGACGATGATACTCATTTCATGTATGCTATTCCTACATGGGGTATTCCATACATAATCGAGATAAATGACACAGCCAACAAGGACACCGGCAGATGGGGTCTGGCAAAACCTACCTATCCCTACTTTTGGGGAGGTACATGGTATGGCGTTGTGAAAGAAGCCGAGCCGGAGAGAAAGAAACTTGCATGGGAATTTCTCAAATTTTTATGTACGGATATGGAGTTTCTGGAGTCATATGCCGAATTGTACGGAGAATTTGTTAACAACACAGAATTAATTGAAAAGCTGTCAAAAGACGATAGATTTATAAACAGAACCATCAATCAAAATCCATACGAATTTTTCACTCAAGAGTATTGATGAAAAATAAAGGAGTAAGCATATGTGGTTTTATATAATAATTGGTGTGCTGATGATATTTTTAGGTTTGTCAGTTCATGTATTCAAATGGTATTTTCTTATCTCAGGCTATAATACCATGCCCAAGGAGAAAAAAGAAAAGGTCAATACGGAAGGACTTGGCCGTCTTATTGGAATATATTTTTACAGTAATGGCGGTATTTCAATTGCAATGGGTGTGTTGAATGCTATTGGTGTGAAATTTGTTTTTCTACCGGTGGTTATATTTTTTGGAATTTCCACAGTTTACATGCTGATTAAAGCTCAAAAATACGATGGCAATTTGTATGATGAAAACGGGAAATTGCGGGAGGGAGTATGGAAGCAATTTGTTATGCCGCTTGGTGTTGTTATTGTCTCACTTATATTTTTTATAGTGTTGATATTTTTTTCGTCCCAGCCCACTAAAGTGACTTTTATCGATAAAGGATTACAAATCCACGGAATGTATGGGGATATTTATGCTTGGGATTCCATTAAGGCTGTCAAGTTGATGGAAGAATTGCCTGCAATTGAGATGAAAACAAACGGTTCGGCATTAGGCTCGAATTTGAAAGGATATTTTAAGATAAAGGAACTGGGTTCGGTAAAATTGCATGTCGATACTCAAAAACCACCGTTTATTTATCTTGAAACGAATGACGGAGTAGTTATTTTCAATTTGACAAATGAGGATGAAACACAAAAAATATTTGATGAAATTCTGAATAAAGTTAACTAACCGATGGTATCGGTTGTAACAAATTATGAAAACAACTTCTATGGAAACGAACTCCATAGAATTGTTACGGGAGTATAAATAATTCTGTGTATTAGAATTTATGTAATCCTTCTCTGGCAAGTAAATTCAAGTTTACAAGGTTTACAGAATATTACTCTATATTACCTTTACATTGTATATTATTGCCGGA
>Ga0134093_1000612_pt1 | contig 42545 bp, 40 predicted proteins | sample 4_1taG_FD_94452 | JGI IMG/M metagenome (GOLD analysis project Ga0134093, IMG submission 94452) | Switchgrass degrading microbial communities from high solid loading bioreactors in New Hampshire, USA - 4_13_20_68_A1 metaG | ecosystem: Engineered > Bioreactor > Semi-continuous > Anaerobic >...
TCAAGCTCGCGCCCGATGAAGGTCCGGAGCGCCTCGATGCGCTCCGACTCATCCAGCCCGCGCGGCAGGCCGACGATGTGCGAAGCGGGGACAAATCCGCGAAGCTCGCCGTAGGGCACAATGAGCCCTCCACGGTTGGAGTCAATAACCCGGGCGCAGTGCAGGTCGCCACGCTCCATCTGCCGCCGGGCGCGATCCCAGTCTCGGCTGGCGCGCGCCTGCTGGATGGACACGATGAGGTTGCCCTCACGGTCCTCTGTGTTCACCACCATAACGGTGATGGTATCTCCCACTTTGTATGAGAACTCGTCGCCCAGGGAGTCCGCTTCGTGACGTGGGACGACGCCGTCGCGCTTCAGCCCGACGTCGACAATAATGCCGTAATCGTCTACGGCCAGGACAGTACCGGTGAGCAAGTCACCCCGCGATACCTCCTCTAACTGTTCAAATGACTCCTCCAGCAGTGCGGCGAAGTCAAATGACGGATCGTCAGAGGACTGCGAATTAAGATCCATAATGTGTGCGTCTCCCTATGTGGTTTTAAGAAAGCATGGAAATTCGCCCCGGCTCCAGATGGAGTGGGCGCCGCAAGACAAATGGATCGTGGGAGGGATCAGTCGGCCGGCCACCGACGGAGACCCGAACATAACGTGCAATTACCTCATAGGTGCAGTTACCGGTATTCTAACTGTATGTGTGGTAGATGTCAATGGGATGCTAACCCCACGAGATACAGGTCTGGTGTCTGGGCGCTTTTCAGACCGTGCGGTACAGACCCAGCCATCAGCCGGAGGGTGGCTAAGCCTGCACTTTCTGCAGAGGTGTGAGTGCAGCAGCGGGGAAAATAGGGCAGGGGCACGACGCCGCGCCCCTGCCCGCGTAGGTTGGCTGTTACGAGCTGACTGTGCTGCCCACCGAAGGCAGCCCGGCCAGCGCCATTGCGATCTCTTCCGCCGGGTACTCGAAGTCCTGCAGCACCCCGGCCTGGTAGTCGATGTAAGCCTGCATATCGAAGTGGCCGTGCCCGGAGAGGTTGAACAGGATCGTCTCGCTCCGGCCCTCCTCCTTGCAGCGCAGCGCCTCGTTGATTGCGGCGGCGATGGCGTGATTGGACTCCGGCGCGGGGATGATGCCCTCCGCCCGCGCGAACTGCACGCCCGCCCGGAAGGTGTCAAGCTGCTGCACGGCCCGCGCCTCGATCTGCCCCAGCTCCAGCAGGTGGCTGATGAGTGGCGCCATGCCATGATAGCGCAGCCCGCCGGAGTGGATGCCGGGCGGCACAAACTTGTGCCCCAGCGTATGCATCTTGATGAGTGGTGTCATCTGCGCGGTATCGCCGAAGTCGTAGGCGTACGGGCCGCGTGTCAGCGTCGGGCAGGCGGCAGGTTCGACGGCGATAACGCGCGTGTCCTGCTCGCCGCGCAGCTTGCGCCCGATGAACGGGAACGCCAGCCCGGCGAAGTTCGATCCCCCACCCGTCGCACCGATGATGATGTCCGGGTAGTCGCCGGCCATCTCAAGCTGGAGCAGCGCCTCCTGCCCGATGATGGTCTGGTGCAGCAACACGTGGTTGAGCACGCTGCCCAGGCTGTACTTCACGTCGTCGTTCGTCGCGGCGACCTCCACCGCCTCGCTGATCGCGATGCCCAGTGAGCCGAGCGAGTCGGGGTTCTCCGCCAGGACGGCACGCCCGGCGTTCGTCAGATTGCTGGGGCTGGCGTGGACCGTCGCCCCGTAGACCTCCATCATGGCACGGCGGTAAGGCTTCTGGTCGTAGCTCACCCGCACCATAAAGACCTCGCACTCCATGCCGAAGAAGGCGCAGGCCATCGCCAGCGACGAGCCCCACTGCCCGGCTCCCGTCTCGGTGGCGAGCTTGCGAACGCCCTCCTCGCGGTTGTAGAAGGCCTGCGCGATGGCCGTGTTGGGCTTGTGCGAGCCAGCCGGGCTGACGCCCTCGTACTTGTAGTAGATCTTCGCCGGGGTGTCGAGCGCCTTCTCCAGCCCGCGCGCGCGGATGAGCGGCGAGGGACGGTACATGCGGTACACCTCGCGCACCGGCTCGGGGATCTCAATCTCGCGCTCGGTCGAAACCTCCTGCATGATCAGCGCCATTGGGAAGAGCGGCGCAAGGTCGTCCGGCCCGACGGGCTGGCCTGTGGCGGGATGCAGGACGGGCGGCGGCGGTTCGGGCAGGTCCGCCATGATGTTGTAATACACCTTCGGCATCTCGCTCTCAGGCAGGTAGTACTTGCGCGTTCCGTTGTCAGCCATGGTTGTTCCCTCCTCCTTCGGCGTGGACTCCACGCCTTGAATTGATCGATTGTGTTCAAGCTGTGCTCGCCGGGCGGCGTCCCCCTGCCGCCGCCCCGGCAATTTGCTCATCGCTGCCCGGCCCTGCCGGGCGGTGACTTCTCCCGTTTCCCCTCCTCGTGATGCTTGCTGTTCTTAGCGGTACAGATCGATGATGCGCTCGCGGGTCAGGCTGGTGAGGCCCATCGCCTCACGCGCCTGGGCGAGCGTTTCCTGCGCGATGGGGCGCGCACGCTCGGCGCCGGCCCGCAGGATGTCGATCACGTCATCGGGACGCTCCTCAAGGAAGCGGCGACGCTCACGGATCGGGTCGAGGAAGGCGTTGAGCTTCTCCGAGAGCACCTTCTTGCACTCCACGTCGCCAATCGTGCCCTTGCGGTAGCGCTCTTTGAACTCCTCGACCTGCTCCTTGTCCGGGTTAAACAGGTCGTGATAGATGAACAGCGGGTTGCCCTCCACCGTGCCGGGGTCGGTCGCATGGATGCGGTTGGGGTCGGTGTACATGCTCATTACCTTCTGGTGGACGGTCTTGGAGTCGTCGGAGAGCATGATGGCGTTGCCCAGCGACTTGCTCATCTTGGCCTTGCCGTCGATGCCAACCAGCGTCGGCGCATCCTCAGGGATGAGCGCTTCCGGCTCGGGGAAGACCTCACCGAAGCGGGTGTTGAAGCGGCGGGCGATCTCCCGCGTGACCTCGACGTGGCTGAGCTGGTCCTTACCAACCGGCACGACATCGCCCTTCACGATCAGGATGTCGGCGGCCTGCAGCACCGGGTAGTTGAGCAGCCCGGCGGACGGCTCGGTGATGTGCAGGTTGTGCATCACGTCCTTGAGTGTGGGCACGCGCTGAAGCCGAGGTACGGTCGTCAGCATCGTGAAGAGCAGCGTCAGCTCCGCCGTTTCCGGCACGTCGGACTGAAGGTAGTAGGTGACCTTGTCGGGCTCCACGCCGGCGGCGTAGTTGTCGATCACAACATCGATCGCGTTCTGGCGTGTCCTGAGCACGTCCTCCTTGTCGGGGTGGGTGGTCAGCGAGTGGTAATCCGCGACAAGCAGGAACATGTCATACTCGTGCTGCATCTTGACGCGGTTTTTAAGCGTTCCGACGTAGTGCCCGAGGTGCAGCTTGCCGGTCGGGCGGTCGCCCGTCAGGATACGCTTCTTGCTAACGTGTGTCTCTGCCATAACCTTTCGTTTCTCCTGCTGGTGTCCTCATCACATGACGACGAACGGATCATTCGGCGGCAGCGCCGGGCCGAGAAATTAAAAACGCCCGCCCCGGCCAGATGTACTGGCGCAAGGGACGAGCGTAAAATGCCCGCGGTGCCACCCTCATTAAGCCGCGCTCTCGAAAACAAAAAGCCCCGATGAAACGCGGGGCTTGCATTTGCAAGCGGGAGAGCCAGCTTCACTCGTTCAAGCACGTGCAGCGTGGGCTGCAGATGCCTGTCGCCCTGATAACGGTGGCGCCTCCGGCCAGGACTACTCGCCTGCCGCACCTGCGGCGGCTTTCGCCCGGGCAACTCCCCGGCCCATTCAACGCCTGCGCACGCACCGCCCTCACAGCACGGCTGGCTGACCAGCCGGGGCGGCTCTCTGAGCGCCGCTTCGACGCCTACTATTCCGGTTCGCCGTCGTTGTGATCTTCAATTAGCAGAGGTCAGTCTAGCAAAATTCGGGGGTGATGTCAAGCGGGGAGCCGCGTACGTTTAGGGGGCTCGCTCTGCAAGCCAATCCTCCTCTTCAGCGATCGCAGGTCGCGACCGGGAGAGGGGGTTAGGAGGTGAGGGCAGTGAGGGACCTCCTCCGCGATTGAGCATCGCGGCTGTCGGCGATCAGACAGGAGCCGCGAAGTTTATTCGCGGCGGTTCTTTTGGGGCCTCCTCTGCGATTGGCATCGCGGCTGTCGGCCCCAACTGATGCGGCTTTGACACGCTCACCTGGCGCACCGTATAATTCCTCAGATAAACACGATTATCCACAAACCAAGCCACACCACACGGAGTTATCATGCCCAAGGACCCGTTGCGTAGAGAACTGCTGACCTGGGAGGATGTCGATATGCTGATCGATATCCTGCTCGGGCAGCTTCGAGAGGCAGGTCCATTCGACGGACTCATTATGATTACGCGCGGCGGCATCATCCCCGGCGGGATGCTCTGCGAAGCGCTCGACATCCAGCATGTGCTCACGGCGGCGGTGCGTTTCGCGCCGGGGTTGGAGGATCAGCCGCTTGCGGCCTGGCCCGAGTTCCTGCAGTTCCCCGCCGACGATCTCATCGAGGGCCGCCGGTTGCTCATTGTTGACGACGTATGGGGCAGCGGGCGCACCTCGACGGCGGTATCCGGGCGTGTCGAGGCGGGCGGGGGCCTGCCCTCGACCTGCGTGCTGCACTTCAACCCCTATCGCACGCTGTTCAAGAAGACACAGCCCGACTACTACGCCGCGGTCACCGACGCCTGGATCGTGTATCCCTGGGAGATCGACCGGGGCACGGACAACATCGCCGCCGGGCCGCCAGGCGTACATAACTAGCCGGATGCCTTCCAGCAAAAAGCGGGCAGACGTCGCCACATCTGCCCGCTTCTGTTGTGTTCGCCCGGGTGGCTGGTATCAGTCGTCGGCGGCGCCGCGCAGCAAGACATCCGGGGCGGGCATCGCCGTCGGGTGCGTGATGCCGAGGTTCTTCTGCGTGAAGCCGATCCGCTTCTTCTCCGGCTCAATGCGCACCACGTGCATCACCACCGTGTCGCCGCGCCTCACATACGAGTACGGCTCGGTGAGGGAGCCGTCGGCCATCTCCGTGATATGCAGCAGCCCCTCGATGCCGTCCTCCAGCACGACGAACGCGCCAAAGTCCACGACGTTGTTGACTTTACCCTGCACCACCTGACCGACGTGGTAGTTTTCCAGAACCGTATCCCACGGATCGGGGAGGGTGCGGCACAGGCTGAGGGCGATGCGCTGCTGCTCGTGGTCAAGCTCCAGCACGTAGACGTTCACCTCGTCGCCAATGCTGACGACATCCGCCGGATGCGGGACGCGATGCCACGCCAGTTCCGACACGTGGATCAGCCCATCTGCACCACCGATGTCCACGAATACGCCGAAGTCCCGGATGCCCGTGACCCGGCCCGGCACGATGTCGCCGACGCGCAGTTCAGAGAGCAGGCGTTCTTTCTGGGAAGCCCGCCACTCGCGCTGGGCTTCGCGCTGGGAGAGGATCAGGCGGCGGCGGCTCTGGTTGACCTCGATGACCTTCAGCCCAATGGTCGCGCCGATCATCTGCTCCATCGCCTCGCGCCGCTCCGTGCCGGACAGCCCGTGCGGAATGTCCACGCAGTGGGAGATGGGTACGAAGCCCTCCAGCCGCCCGAACTGGACGAGCAGCCCGCCTTTGTTGTAGCCTGTCACCGGGGCTTCGACCAGTTCGCCGCTCTCCAGCAGTTCGCGGGCGCGGTCCCAATCGTGACCCTGCAGGCCGAGGTTGATCGAAACGATCAGGTTACCGTCTGCGTCGCTCGGGTTCAGCACGTAGACCGGCACCACGTCCCCAACCCGGATCGACTGCAGCAGCTCGGGCGGCATCCGTTCAAGGTCCTGAGGGGGAACGATGCCATCCCGCTTCACCCCCATGTCCACGACGATTTCGGACTTCTCAATCTTAATGATTTCAGCTTCCCGAATATCGCCGCGTTGTGGCTCGTCAAAACTTAAATAATCATCCAGCAGCGCCCCGAAGTCCTGCATTTCCTCTTCGCTGCTATCTCGAAACGTGCCGACCGTATCCACTTATACGTTCCCTCCCACTAAAAGGTGGTGCATATGACATCAGCCGGCAAAGCCGGCTCAAGGAATTTGCTCGGGGTAACTGGTCGGATTGGCCTTGAATGGGGGTGGTGGCGCTGGCGTCGGGTAAACTCGAGGTAAATAGACTTTAGATGTCAAATTTCTCATATTCAGTATAGTCACAGCATATAGGTGAGTCAACCGGTTAGCAGGCAATTATTCTCAGCGAAATCTGGTAAAAGTGCGCTAATCCGGTCACCTGCGGGCGGGCAAAGATGAAGTACGCTGGCCGCTCGACTATAATCTATGGGCTTTTAGTCGGTGTTGAACGAACTGAAAACAGAGGGAAACCGGCGAGTGATCTTCAAACGGCAGTCTGAGGGGGCGAACGGCCTGCAGTTGCGCCCGGCGCGCGCAGGCGAGGCGGAGGCTGCTGCCTTCATCCGGATCGAGGGATTGAGCAAGAGCTATCGTGAGGGTGACCGGACGCGGGTCGTGCTGCACGAGGCAAGCGCCGTCTTCCGCCCGGGGGAGTTCGTCGCGATCATCGGCAAGAGCGGCAGCGGCAAGAGCACGCTGCTCAACCTGATCAGCGGTATCGACCGCCCGGACAGCGGCGCGGTGTGGCTGGATGGACAGAACCTCGTCGCGCTGGACGAGCGCCAGCGCACGCTGTTCCGGCGGCGGCACATCGGCTTTGTCTTCCAGTTTTTTAACCTCATCCCGACGCTGACGGTATGGGAGAACGTCGTGCTGCCGCTGGAGCTTGGCGGCGGGGTAGGGCCGGAGGCGCGCGAACGGGCGGAGTCGCTGCTCGACGCGGTCGGGCTGCTTGACCGGCGCGAGACCTTCCCCGACCGGCTCTCCGGCGGCGAGCAGCAGCGCGTGGCGATCGCGCGGGCGCTCGTGCACGACCCGCTGCTCGTGCTGGCCGACGAGCCGACCGGCAACCTCGACGATGCGACCGGCGTGCGCGTGCTCGAACTGCTCGACCGGCTGACCCGGCAGGCGGGCAAGAACCTCATCATGGTGACGCACAGCGACGAGGCCGCAGGCTACGCCGACCGTGTGCTGTGCCTTCAGGCGGGGCGGCTGGAAGATTGTGATGGGTAGGGGATCGGAATCGACAAACGGCAGCGCCCGTACACTGCGTAACATCGGCTGGCGATACCTGCTGCGGCACCCCTGGCAGAGCGTGCTGATGGTGGTTGGCATTATGCTGGGGGTAGCGGTTGTCGTCTCCATCGACCTGGCGAACGAGAGTGCGAGCCGCGCCTTTGACCTCAGCGTTGAGTCGGTCGCCGGGCGGGCCACGCACGAGATCGTCGGCGGCCCGCAGGGGCTTGACGAGGCGATCTACACGTGGCTGCGCCGGAGCGGGCTGGCGAATGCCGAGGACGCCGTGGCCATCGCGCCCATCGTCACCGACATGGTGGCCTCGCCGCAGCTTGGCGACCAGCCAATGCGCCTGCTGGGGGTGGACCCCTTCGCCGAGGCGCCCTTCCGCCGCTACCTCGCCGGGGAGGGCGACACCCCGATCGGGGAGATCACGGCGTTCATGACCGAGCCGGGCGCGGTGCTGATCTCGACCGACGTGGCGGAGCGGTTCGGGCTGGAGATGGGGGACGCGCTCACGCTGGAGGTCACCGGGCGCGAGCGGCAGGTGTTCGTCGCGGGGCTGCTGGAGCCTTCCGACGACCTGAGCCGCCGCTCGCTCAACGGGCTGATCCTCGCTGACGTGGCAACCGCACAGGAGGTGCTCGCGCGCCCCGGCGTGCTGGATCGCATCGACGTGCTGTTGCCCGAAGGCGACGAGGCGACAGCCGAACGCCTCGCGGCGCTGCTGCCGGAGGGTGTGCGCTTGCAGCCGGTAGCGGCCCGCACCGGCACGGTTGAGCAGATGACCGACGCCTTCCGCACCAACCTGCTCGCGCTGAGCCTGCTGGCGCTCGTCGTCGGCATGTTTCTGATCTATAACACGATGACGTTCTCCGTCGTGCAGCGCCGCCCGCTGTTCGGCACGCTGAGGGCGCTCGGCGTGACCCGGCGCGAGGTATTCTGGATGATCGTCGGGGAGGCGTTCGCCGTTGGGCTGCTCGGCGCGCTGCTTGGCGTGGGGCTGGGTATCCTGATGGGGCAGGGCGCGGTGCGGCTCGTCACCCGCACGGTGAACGACCTGTTTTACACCGTGTCCGTGCAGGGCGTGCAGGCGCCGCCGGTCAGCCTGGTGAAGGGCCTGCTGCTCGGCATGATGGCGACGGTCGTCACGGCAGCGCTGCCCGCCTGGGAGGCGGCGAGCGTGCCGCCGCGTGCGGCGCTCTCCCGCTCGGATATCGAGGCGCGGGCGGGCGCGTTGCTGCGCTGGGTGGCACTCGGCGGCGTCGCCATGCAGATCGCCGGGGCCGTGCTGCTGCTCGTGCCCGCGCCGGGCCTCACGCTGAGCTTCGCCGGGACGTTCGCAGTGGTCGTCGGAGCGGCGATGCTCACCCCGCTCGTGATGCGGCTGCTGCTGCGGATCGCGACGCCGGTCATGGCGGGCGTGTGGGGCCCGCTGGGGCGGATGGCGCCGCGCACCGTGGCGAATGCGCTCAGCCGCACGTCTGTGGCGGTAGCGGCGCTGATGGTCGCGGTGTCCGTCACGATTGGCATCACGCTGATGGTCGGTAGCTTCCGGCACACCGTCGAGGTGTGGCTGGAGCAGACGCTGCGGGGCGACATCTACATCTCCGTGCCCGGCGGCACGCAGAGCCGCCCCATCACCGTAGTTGACCCGGCGGTTGTCGAGGTGCTGGAGGGCTGGCCCGGCGTGGTGAGCATCGACACCGTGCGCGCGGTCGAGATCGACTCGCCCGGCGGGCCGGTTGAGGTTGCTGCCGTTTCCAGCGCCGACTCGGTCGCGGCGCGGCAGTATCTAGCTGCCGACGTGCCACCCGCGCAGATGTGGGAGCGGGTCGAGCAGGGCGCGGTGATCGTCAGCGAGCCGTTCGCGCGGCGTGCGGGCCTGCCTCAGCGCGGGGGCAGCGTGACGCTCTACACGCCGCAGGGCGAGCGGACCTTCCCGGTGGCGGGCATCTACTACGACTACAGCTCGACCGCCGGGCAGATCACAATGTCTCAGCACTTGTACCGCGAAATATGGGGTGACCAGAGCATCACAGCGGTGGCGCTGCTGCTGGAGGAGGGCGTCGACGCGGACGAGGTGACCGTGGCGCTGCAGGAGCGGCTTGCGCCGGTGCAGCGGCTGCTCATCCGCCCGAACCGCGCGTTGCGTGACGATGCGCTGCTTGTCTTTGACCAGACGTTTGCCATCACCGGTGCGCTGAATGTGCTGGCGACGGTCGTGGCCTTCGTCGGTGTGTTGAGCGCGCTGCTCTCCCTGCAGCTTGAGAAGCAGCGCGAGCTGGGCATCCTGCGGGCGGTCGGCATGACGGTGCGCCAGCTATGGAGCCTGACCATGCTGGAGACGGGCATTATGGGCGCGATTGCCGGGCTGCTCTCGCTGCCGACAGGGTTCGCGCTGGCGCTGATCCTGATCTACATCATCAACCGGCGTGCCTTCGGCTGGACGCTCCAGCTTCAGGTTACGCTTGGTCCGTTCGTGCTGGCGATGCTGGTGGCGGTCGCGGCGGCGCTGCTGGCTGGCGTGTACCCGGCGCGGCGCATCAGCCGGATGGCCGCCGCCGATGCGATCCGCTTTGAGTAACCGCCAGGGTTAGGGATAGATGTCTGCGACCGAGTTGACGATGCGGTGCGGGCGGTAGGGGTAGCGGTCGACCTCTTCGCGCGTCGTGACGCCGCTCAGCACGAGGATCGTTTCCAGCCCGCTCTCGATGCCCGCGACCATGTCGGTGTCCATGCGGTCGCCGATCATGATCGCGTTTTCGGAATGCACGTTCATCTCGCGCAGCGCCTCGCGCATCATGAGCGGGTTGGGCTTGCCGACGAAGTAGGGCTGCACGCCGGTTGCGGCAGTGATCAGCGCGGCAACAGCGCCTGTGGCGGGCACGATGCCCTGATCCGTTGGCCCGACGACATCCGGGTTGGTGGCGATGAAACGCGCGCCGCCCTGGATGAGGCGTATGGCCGTTGTGATGCTGACAAAACTGTAGGTGTTGGTCTCGCCGAGCACGACGTAGTCCGGATCGTGCTCGGTGATGCGGTAGCCGATGTCATGCAGGGCGGTCGTCAGGCCCGCCTCGCCGATCACGAAGGCCGTGCCCTTGGGCCGCTGGTTGTCAAGGAAGTGGCTCGTTGCCAGCGCCGAGGTGAAGATGCACTCCGCCGACACGTTGAGGCCCAGCGCGGCGAGCGCCGCGTGATGGTCATGCGGGGTGAGACGCGAGTTGTTGGTCAGGACCATGAACGGCGCGCCGGCTGCACGCAGCCGCTCCAGAAATTCCGACGCACCGGGGATGGCCTGGTTGCCGCGGATGAGAACGCCATCCATGTCGATGAGGTAGGCTTTGGGCTTGGACGACTCCGCCGCGTCTTTGTCGGTCATGTTTCTCCTCGTTTCCTGCTGTCGGGCGCAATCAGGCTGAAGATGGTTCCGTCTCCATTGTGCCATGCCAGGCGGCAATGTCAAGCGGGACGCTGCCCCCGCTCCCGGTCGCAACTTCTGGTTGCTGGAGCGGGGGAGATACGGGTCACAGTGGTGGGGCGCACCCGGTTTGAAGGGCCTAACTGCGCACGGTACAATCCAGCCGGGGATTGTAGATTGTTTGTAAAAGTAACGTCTAGATGAAATAAGAGCTTTGTTTATGGGAACTCGCACCCGGATCGTGCTGGGCGTCGTGATCATCGGCGCGGTGCTGCTTGCCGCCGCGATGTTTCTTCAGCGCGGCGACAGCCAGGCACAGGCGCGGCTGATCGCCGAGACGCCGGACACGACCGGCTTTGCCCGCGTGGAGGGGCCGCCCGAATTTGACTTCCCCGAGGCACACGGCCCGCACCCCGACTATCAAACCGAGTGGTGGTACTACACCGGCAATCTGGACACGGCTGACGGGCGACACTTCGGCTACCAGTTGACGTTCTTCCGGCGCGCGCTCCGCCCGCCCGCCGAGACTGCCGACCGCGCCTCCGGCTGGGCCGCCGATCAGGTGTACATGGCTCACTTCGCGCTGACGGACGTTGCCGGGCGCGAGCACCACGCGTTCGAGCGCTTCTCGCGCGGGGCGGCGGGGCTGGCAGGTGCGGAGTCCCCGCCGTTTGCGGTCTGGCTGGAGGACTGGCGCGTCGAGCAGACCGGCGATGACGCTTACCACCTCATTGCCGCGGCGGATGGCATCGCGCTGGAGCTTGACCTGCACGACCGGAAAGGCCCGGTTCTGCAGGGCGAGCAGGGCTACAGCCGCAAGGGTGCGGACCCGGCCAACGCATCCGCGTACTACAGCCAGACGCGGCTGACGGCTCGCGGCGAGGTGCGCGTGGGCGGCGAGGTGTTCGCCGTCGAGGGGTTGAGCTGGATGGATCACGAGTACAGCACCAGCGCGCTCGCCGAGGGGCAGGTCGGCTGGGACTGGTTCTCCATCCAGCTTGATGACGGCAGCGAGTTCATGCTATACACTATCCGGCTGGACGACGGGCATATCGACCCGTACTCGCATGGCCTGTACGTGCATGCCGGCGGTTCAACCGAGCGTCTGCTGCACCGGGCGGGCGATTACAAGATCGAGGTGCTCGACACCTGGCGCAGCCCGCACACCGGCGCCGAGTACCCTGCTCGCTGGCGCGTACGGATCCCCGGCCAGAACCTCACCGTGGAGCTTCAGCCCTGGCTGCCCGATCAGGAGATGAACGTCTCCTACGCCTACTGGGAAGGTGCGGTGCGCGTCAGGGGCGAGCGGGACGGCGAAGCGGTCGGCGGCGCGGGCTACGTCGAGATGACAGGCTACGCCGGGTCGATGGAGGGGCAGTTCTAGCTCCAACTACGGCATCTTCGTGTAGCGATAAGGGATAGAACCACCATGCAGCAACCAGACAACTCCACCGTACTTCTTGTCACTCGCAACGGGATCGGGAGCACCACCGACGCCGACCTCCAGCACCGGCTGGCGAAGACGTACTTCGGGCTGCTTGCCGAACACGACATCCTGCCCAACGCCATCTGCTTCTACACGGATGGGGTGCGACTGGTGTGTGAAGGCTCGCCCGTGCTCGACGAACTGCGCGCACTCGAAGCGAAGGGCGTGCGGCTGATCATCTGTAGCACATGCCTCAATGCCTTTGGCCTGAAGGACAGCGTCGCAGTAGGTATCGTGGGCGGCATGCCGGATATTGTCGACGCGCAGTGGCGCGCCGACAAGGTCATTACACTCTAAAGCAAATAGCAGCCCCTGGAAAAACAAAAGCCCGCGAGCACTGGCTCCGGGCTTTGCTGCGGCAGCGATGCGCCTAGACGCGGCGCACATAATACTCGACGATGAGCTGCTCTTCCACCGGCACGGGGATTTCCTCGCGCTCGGGCAAACGCTCAAGCGTCGCCGTGAAATTGTCGCGGTCCACAGAAAGGTAGGGCGGGGGCGCACCGGCCTCTTCCATCCACTGCAGGATCTGCGGGTTGCGCTGCATCTTCTCGTGGATCTGGATCGTCTGCCCCGGCTCGACAAGGTAGGACGGAATGTTCACCCGCTTGCCGTCAACCAGCACATGGCGGTGCGAGACAAGCTGGCGTGCCGCCCAGATCGTTGCTGCGTAGCCCGCGCGGTAGACGATGTTATCCAGCCGACGCTCAAGCAGCCGCAGCAGATTGTCACCCGTGACGCCCTTCTGCTTGAGCGCGCGCTTGAAGTAGCGGCGCATCTGCCTGTCGCGGATGTTGTAAATAAACGCGAGCTTCTGCTTCTCCTCAAGCTGCCGTGCATAGTCGCTCTGGCGACCACGGCGATACTGCTGTTCGCGCCCGTGTTCCCCGGGCGGGTAGGGCCGCTTCTCGACAATACGCTGGTACTTCGGACGCGGTACCAGCACCTCGCCAAAGCGGCGCTGCTCTTTTGCTTTGGGTCGCTTTGCCATGTAGTTCCCTCTACTTGATTCCGATAGCTTCTAACCCATATAGTTTAAGCCAACATGGGTGCCAATCGCTAATTATGGTCTGTTCACCTGCCTGATTGCAAAAACTGATCCAACCGCCGCTGCGCAGAGCGGTGAGCAGCCTTCTCACCCTCCGGCTGGCACAAAAAACCGGCTTGCACGCAGCCGGTTAGCGTCGCCAAACAAGGCGACAGGGCTTCAAGCATAACCTCTATAGAAGCGACAACTTTGCCCGTTCTGCACTCCTGGCTTCTTGCCAGGCCTTCGTCAGGCTCGCAGCCTGCTGCCCTTTACCGCCCTGGGGCTGAAGGCTGTCTGTGTGCTTCCCGGTTCAATCACCTTTCCACACACTCATGGAGCAAACTTAGATCGACGCTTGGTTTGTTCCACTTGCCTCGTTCAATATTGTCTTCGGCAGAACGTCTGTTGCCTCTACTTCAGTGCCTCGAAACCCTGTCTACCTTCAAAATATACCAGTTTATTTCACCTGTCAAGGCCGATTTTATCCAAATAACACGATCTGTTTCTGAGAAACTGGTTGTGCGCCGGTGTATGAAAAGTTGAAGAGCCGCCCCCCGGTGGGGGGAACGGCTCTTCGGGGTGGGTGGGTTCACTTATAGAACGTCGCAGGCTGTGGTTTTGTTCCCCCACACCCGGTGAGTTTTCGCATCCACCGCGGTATTGCTCATGATCGACGCACCGGGCCGTGTTAGACTGGAAGGTGAGGTGTGTTGGTATTGATCTTTGGGTTGTATTGTATGGTAAGGAGAGTGAGAGATGCGTCCGGTTGAACGGTATGAAGAGGTTGAAATCGACAACGAGGGCCCGTACCGCTACCGTCGAGAAGCGGTGGTGGATGTGGGCGGCGAGCGTACGGAGATGGCCCGCCGCTTTGTGAACGTCGTGTGGCTGCTCGTCGTCATCGCTGAGATTTTCATCTGGCTGCGGGTGGCGTTGCGCCTCATCGGCGCCAACCCTGCCAACGCGTTCGCGAACTTCATCTACGTCCTAACGGATATTCTGCTGTTGCCGTTCCTCACGATTGCAGGCGCGCCCGGTGCGCAGGGCTTTGTGCTGGATATCCCGGCGATCATCGGTGCGCTCGTGTACCTGTTGTTCGGCTGGGTAGCGACGAAGCTCCTGTGGCTTCTGCTGAAACCGGCCCGCCGTCGCGTCGAGCGGCGCGTGGATGAGGTCGAGTAGCGGTCGAGAAACTGTATTCGTCGGGTAGTGCAGGGGCGGCTCTCAGAGCCGCCCCTACTCGTCGGGATAACCTCGCTCCCTGCATGCCCCCACGCGCGATCTCTGCTACAATCAATCCGCATTAGGAGGGGGCAGATGAGCCAGAATACGATTCGCGTGGTCAACCTCGCCGAGAAGTTCGCGCAGATTGACGAGCCCTGGCAGCCGCGCATCGCCGGAGAGATTAATGATACGCACGTCAAGCTCGCGAAGCTGCATGGCGAGTTTGTATGGCATCACCACGAGAACGAGGACGAGCTGTTCTACGTGGTGAAGGGGCGGCTGTGCATCAAGCTGCGTGACCGCGACCTGTGGGTGGGGGAGGGCGAGTTCGTTATCATCCCGCGCGGGGTCGAGCACAAGCCGGTTGCCGAAGACGAGGTTCATGTGCTGCTGCTGGAGCCCAGGGCGACGCTCAACACCGGCAACGTCCGGGATGAGCGGACCGTCGATCAGCCAGAATGGATTTAACACAACCATCCCACACGACAGGAGGCGACTGTTTTGACGCTGCGATTTGGAACAGTAGGGACGCCGAGCGGCACGCCTGCGTCAGGTACGGATGCCGCCATCCGTTATATACGGGAACTGGGCCTCGGTGCGCTGGAGATTGCCTGGGTGCGCAGCGTGCGCATTAAGGACGAGACCTGCGCGCTCTTACAGCGTGCCGGCAAAGAGTGCGACATCTACCTGAGCGTCCACGCGCCGTACTTCATCAACCTGAACAGCCAGACCGCCGAGAAGATGAAGGCCAGCGACGAGCGCCTGCTGGCGGCAGCCCGCCGGGGCTATCTTGCCGGGGCGACGGACATCATCTTCCATCCGGGCTCGTATCACGGGCAGCCGCCGGAGCAGGTCTACGAGCGCGTGAAGGAGAAGCTGCTCGAAATTACCGGCATCCTGCGCGAGGAGGGCGTCGAGGTGACGCTGCGCCCTGAGACGATGGGCAAGGGCGCGATGTTCGGCACGATGGAGGAGGTCGTGCAGCTCAGCAAGGAGATCGACGGCGTTAAGCCCTGCCTGGACATCGCGCACCTGCACGCCCGCACCGGCGACGGCAGCTTCAACAGCTACGAGGAGTTCGCCGCGATGTTCGCCTACATCCGTCAGGAGCTTGGCGAGCGCGGCCTGAAAACGATGCACTTCCATATCTCCGGCATCGAGTACACGCAGGCAGGCGAGCGCAACCACGTGATGCTGGAGGAGTCTGACCTGAACTGGCGGGCGTTTGTGCAGGCGTGTGTGGACTTCGGCGTCGAGGGGCGTGTGCTCAGTGAGAGCCCCACGCAGGAGGACGACGCCCTGCTACTGCAGCAGACGTACCGCACACTGATGGGTGAGGTGGAGCAGGCATGAGTGGCACACGTTCGTCCCGGCGGGGGCCTTCACCGGCGCGGCTGGCTGACATAAGCTACTATCTTGCGCTCGTCTCAGCGGGGATCTTGCTGGTGTACTCGGCGATTGGGCTGGCCGGGCTGCATGTTCGGGCGCTGACCCCGTTCGTCTGGGTGGCGCTGATCACCAGTGCGGCGGGCGCGTTCCTGGCGTTTGCAGCCCGTTCGGACCTCACCACCGCGGATCTGGATGACCGGGCGGTGCGGCGGGCGCGCACCGGCTGGTGGCTGAATCTCGCGGCGTTCGCCGTGATGGTGGTGTTTGCGCTGCTGTTCGCCCTGGCCGCATTCATGCCGGGGATTAGTTTTTAGGTGACGGGCCCGATACCCAAACATGACAACGGTAGGGGCAGGTCTAATGATGCGAAGCATCACACCTGCCCCTATATGTATTAGATGATGTTGACGGGTGTCTCCGCGAGCTACGCAGGCGGGGCTGCCCCTAATCTGCCGTCGTGCCTGCCGTTGCGCGGGCCTTCTCGGCGATTGACTCAAGCAGCGAGTTGAACGGCTTGACGAACTTCTCCACGCCGTCCTGCAGCAGCTTGTCCGTCACGGCGTCGATGTCGATGCCCTCCCTGGCGAGCGCCTGCATCACCTGCTCGGCGTCGCTCACGTCCTCGGTGAGCGTGGTTGCCAGCGCCCCGTGATCGACAAACGCCTTGATCGTCTCCGGGGGCGCGGTGTTGATCGTGTTCGGCCCGATCAGGTTGTCCACGTAGAGCACGTCAGAGTAGTCCGGGTTCTTGGTGCTGGTGCTGCCCCACAGCAGCCGTTGGATCTTCGCACCCCGCTCGGCGAGCCTCCGGAAGTCCTCCGCCTTGAAGCGATCGACGAACAGCTTGTAGGCAAGCTGCGCGTTGGCGATGCCAGCCTTGCCCTTGAGCGCGCGCAGTTCCTCCTGCCGTGCCGGGTCGTCCGTCTCGGCGATCTTGGCGTCGAGCATATCGTCAATCATCGTGTCCACGCGGCTGACGAAGAACGACGCCACCGACGCCACGCGGCTGATGTCCTCGCCCGCCCCGGCGCGGCGCTCCAGCCCGCGAATGTACGCATCCATCACGCGGGCGTACATGTCGCAGCTAAACAGCAGCGTCACGTTGACGTTGATGCCGCTGGCGATGCTCTCCTCAATGGCAGGCAGCCCGGCGTCGGTAGCGGGGATCTTGATCATCAGGTTGGGGCGGTCCACCATCTTAAAGAGGCGGGCGGCCTCCTCGATGGTCCCCTGCGTGTCGTTCGCCAGCAGGGGCGACACCTCCAGGCTGACGTAGCCGTCCTCACCGCCGCTCTCGTCATAGATGGGCCGCAGGATGTCCGTCGCGCGGCGGATGTCTTCCACGGCCATCGCCTCGTAGATCTCCACCGGGCCAAGCCCCTGCTGCACCAGCTCCGCGAACTGCGCATCATAGGCCGTGCCGCTCGTAATCGCCTTCTGGAAGATGCTGGGGTTGGACGTCAAGCCGCGAATACCGCTGTCTACCAGTGACTGGATTTCACCCGCGTCAAGCTCGGCCCGCGAGATGTTGTCATACCACATGCTCTGGCCGAACTCCTCGTAGAGCCGGATCAGTTTGTTAGCCATAACTACTCCTTTAATACTCAAACTGGGTAGGTGTGCCCAGGAAATCACTCGTTACTGCGTCGCATGATTGGTGCGCGGTCGGTGGGCCGCCCCGGTAATCTGGAGGCGAACTGCCCTTGAGTATACCCGAGATTGCCGGGAATTTTGAGGTAAGCGGCAATCTCGCCCCGGAGAGGGGCCCGGTTCCGCGCCTGCTGCTTGAAGTAGAACGCGTGTGCGGGGTAAACTCCCGGCATGAGCACTTACCCCGATATCGAAACCCTGCACAAGCATCTCGCACAGTGTCGCCGTTGCGCGGAAGCGGGTTTTCGGATTGAATCTACCCCGGTGGTTTCCGGCAAGCAGTCGGCCCGGCTGATGGTGATCGGGCAGGCGCCGGGCATCGATGCGTTTGCCCCGAACCCGCGCCCGTTCGGTGGCGACTCAGGCGCGCGGCTCTTTCGCTGGATGGCCCGCGTGGGCTGGAGCGAAGAAGAATTCCGCGAGAAGTTCTATATCACCGCGGTGACAAAGTGCTTCCCCGGTAGCGACCCGAAGAGCAACGGCGACCGCGTGCCTACGGTGACGGAGCGCCGCCTGTGCCGCCCCTGGCTGGATGCCGAGCTGGCGCTCATCCAGCCGGAGGTGATCTTGCCCGTGGGGCGGCTGGCGATCAACCTGTTCTACCCGCCAAAGTTGAAACTTATCGAGGTCATCGGAGATCATAAAGTGGACGAGCAGGGGCGCATCATCGTGCCGCTGCCGCACCCGTCGGGCGCGTCGCGCTGGTTCAACGAGCCGCGCAACGTGGCCCGGCTGGAACTGGCTCTGTACCGGCTCAAGCTGCTCAAAGAGCAGCTCGACCTCTGATGAGAGAAAGAGATCTGCGTGGAATACCCTTTTGACGAAACGCTCCAGGCACAACCCGCCGAGGCGTTCGACAAACCGTCTCCTCTGGGGCGGTGGCTGCTGGCGGGTGTGCTGTTCATGGCCTACCTGCCGATGCAGGTGCTGCTGGCGATCCCGGCGGTTGCCGTGGCTGTGGCGTTTGGCGGGCTGACTTCGCTCGAAGACCTGCTTGAGTCCGAGCTGGTGCTGTGGATGACGCTCGGCGCGGCGGCACTCGCCGCTTTTTTGACCATTGTCGTGGCGCTCGCCTGGCCGTGGGTGTGGCGGCTGCTGACCTCGCGCGACATCCCGCTGCGGGAATGGATCGCGTGGCGCCCGCCGAAGAGGCTACCGCTGTGGGCCGTGCCGCTGCTGACCCTGCCGCTGCTGATCGTCGTCGGCGCGCTGGTGTCGCTGATCTTCGGCCCGACGGAGATCGAGATCCAGCTTCAGCTTTTCAGCACACCTGCGCTGCGGGTTGTCTCGGCGATTGTGGTGAGCACGGTCGTGCCCGTCGCGGAGGAGTTCATCTTCCGCGGGGCGATCTACAGTGCGCTGCTGCCGCCCGAGGCGGGCGAGGCGGGCTGGCGCCGCCATGCGCTGCCCTTCGTTGTGACGACGCTGCTATTTGCCGCCGTGCACCTGCTGGCGGGCTTTGAGACCGCCGCGGCTATCATCCAGATTCTGATCCTGTCGTCGTTCCTGACAGCGCTGCGCACCGTGACCGGCTCGGTGATGCCCAGCACGCTGGCGCACCTCGTATGGAACTTCACGGCGGCGATCGGTCTGATCCTGACGTCGGTGGTCGATATGCCGGTGTAGGCCGGTCACGAAGCCTCCCCCAATCTCACCGCACCATCGTTGTGGTGCATTTCCCCTCTCTGTTACGGAGAGGGAGACGGGGGTGAGGTTCAACGCCGCGAATAAACTTCGCGGCTGAACGGATAAGAAACACACCGCGATGAACTTCGCGGCTGATGATCACGTGCTCACCACCTTCATACCCGAACAGGACGCCCATGATTGCAACCAGCCCCTACGCCGATGTCCCCATCCCCGATCTCTCGCTGCCCGACTACGTGCTGGAGCACGCCGAGTGCTATACCGACCGCCCCGCGCTGATCGACGGTGTGAGTGGGCGGACCATGACCTACGCCGAGCTTGCCGAGCAGGTGCGGCGCGCAGCGGCGGGGCTTGCCGCCCACGGCTTTGGGCCCGGCGACGTTCTCGCACTGGTCTGCCCCAACATCCCTGAGTACGCGGTGATGTTCCTCGCTGCGCTGCGGTTGGGCGGCATCGTTACGCCGGTGAATCCGCTGTTCAAGCGTGGCGAACTGCGTTTCCAACTGCGCGACTCGCGGGCCTCACTGCTGGTGACGACGCCCACCGCGCTTGATACGGCGCTCGCGGCGGCGGAGCAGAGCGCCGTCAGGGAGGTGATCGTCGTGGGCGAGGCCCCCGGTGCGACGCCGCTCCGGGCGCTGCTGGCGGCGGGCGTCGAGCCTCCGGCCATGCGCATCGACCCGGCGGCGACAGCGGCGCTGCCGTACTCCAGCGGCACGACCGGGCTGCCGAAGGGCGTCCGGCTGACGCACCGCAACCTCGTCGCGAACCTCGCCCAGCTTGAAGCCGTCGAGCCGATCACGCCCGACGACGTGCTGATCGCCGTGCTGCCCCTGTTCCACATCTACGGGCTGACGTTCGTGCTGAACCTCGGCCTGCGCTGCGGCGCGGCGGTGGTGACGATGCCCCGCTTCGACCTCGGCGGGTTTCTGCGGCTTATCGAGACGCACCGCGTGACGCGAGCGCCGCTTGTCCCGCCTATCGTGCGGGCGCTTGCGACAAGCCCGCTGGTCGAGGGGGCGGACCTCTCCTCGCTGCGAACGATCATCTCCGGCGCGGCCCCGCTCAGTGCGGACGTGGCGGAAGCGTGCGCCCGGCGGCTGGGGTGCGTGGTCAAGCAGGGCTACGGGCTGACGGAAACCAGCCCGGTCACGCACATTAACCCTGAAAATGCGGTGCGGCGCGGCACGGTCGGACTGCCGCTGCCCAATACCGAATGCCGCGTGGTCGATGCGACGACCGGCGAAACGCTGCCGCCCGGCCAGCCCGGCGAGGTCTGCGTGCGCGGCCCGCAGGTGATGGCGGGCTACCTCGGCCAGCCGGAGGCCACCGCCGACGTGCTCGGCGCGGATGGCTGGCTGCGCACCGGCGACGTGGGTGTGCTCGATGCTGACGGCTACCTCACGCTTGTCGACCGGCTGAAGGAGATGATCAAGGTCAAGGGCTATCAGGTTGCGCCCGCCGAGCTTGAGGCGATCCTCAGCGCGCACCCGGCGGTCGCGGCGGCAGCGGTCGTGCCCAGCCCGGATGAGGAAGCCGGGGAGGTTCCGGTTGCCTACGTCGTGTTGGAGGGGCAGGCGTCGGCGGAGGAGTTGATGGCGCACGTCGCGGAGTGGGTAGCGCCCTACAAGCGGCTGCGCCGCGTGGAGTTTGTCGAGTCGATCCCGACCTCGGCGTCAGGGAAGGTGCTACGCCGGGCGCTCGTCGAGCGCGAGCGGCAGGCGTGGGGCGGGTAAAGTCCATCTCCTGCCGATGTCTTGCAACCTTCGCCAGCGCGTGCTTTAGTTGAATCAGCCATGAACCACTGCAGAAAGGAGCGCCCCGATGCCCAGTGAGCCGCTAGCCTTCCATTCCCGCCGCTCGCCGGTATATGCCACACACGGAGTCGTCGCCACCAGCCAGCCGCTTGCGACCGCCGCCGGGCTGGAAATCCTCATGCAGGGCGGCAACGCGGCGGATGCCGCCGTCGCGGCGGCGGCGGCGCTGAACGTCACCGAGCCGACCAGCACCGGGCTGGGTGGGGACATGTTCGCGCTGTACTACGACGCGCAGACCGGGCAGGTGAGCGCGCTCAACGGATCAGGACGCGCACCCGCCGCACTGACGCTCGATGTGCTCCGTGAGCAGGGCTTTGAGAACGAGTTACCGCCCTTCCACGCGCACACGGTCACCGTGCCGGGAGCGTGTGCGGGCTGGTGCGACCTCATCGAGATGCACGGTAGCCTCGACATGGCGAAGGTGCTTGCCCCGGCGATCCGGCTGGCAGAGGAGGGCTTCCCGGTTGCGCCGCTGACTGCGTACTACTGGCAGCGCGGCGCGGAGCAGCAGCTTCGGCATGCGCCGAACGGCCACGAGTTGATGATTGACGGTCGCGCCCCGCGCCCCGGCGAGATCTTCCGCAACCCGACGCTCGCCCGCACGTTGCGCATCATCGCGGAGGGCGGCAAAGACGCCTTCTACCGGGGCGAGATCGGCGAGAAGATCGCGGCGGTGGTCCAGCAGATGGGCGGCCTGATGACGCAGGAGGACCTCGCCGGGCACACCTCGACGTGGGAGCAGCCGATCAGCACGGTCTATCGCGGCGTGCGCATCTATGAGTGCCCGCCGAACGGCCAGGGCATCACCGCGCTGCTCGCGCTGAACATCCTCTCGCAGTTCGACCTGCCCGCCGACCCGCTCTCTGCCGAGCGTCTGCATCTCATCATCGAGGCGCTGAGGCTGGCCTTTGCCGATTCGCGCTGGTACGTTGCCGACCCGGCCTTCGAGCAGGTCCCGGTCGAGGAGTTGCTGAGTATGGCGTATGCTGGGGAGCGGGCGCGGCTGATCGACCCGCAGCGCGCCACGCTCGACCAGCGGCACGGCGCGCCCGTCGCCGGATCGGATACCGTTTACCTCAGCGTTGTGGACGGCTACGGCAACGCCTGCTCCTTCATCAACAGCAACTACATGGGCTTCGGCACCGGCATCGTGCCGGAGGGAACCGGCTTCAGCCTGCAGAACCGGGGGCACAACTTCTCGCTCAACCCAGAGCACCCCAACGCACTCGCGCCGGGCAAGCGCCCGTACCACACCATTATCCCGGCGATGGCGACGCGTGAGACGGATGGCTCGCTTTACGCCAGCTTCGGGGTGATGGGCGGGTTCATGCAGCCGCAGGGGCATGTGCAGGTGGTGCTGGCGCTGCTCAACGATGGGCTTGACCCGCAGGCGGCACTCGACCGGCCCCGTGTGTGCATCGGCAGCGGCACGGCAGGCGGGAGCGTCTCGGTGGAGGCGGGGATCTCGCCGGATGTCGTTGCGCGGCTGGCGGCGATGGGCCACCCCGTCGAGATGGTGAGCGGCTACGAGCGCGCGCTGTTCGGGCGCGGGCAGATCATCACGCGTGACCCGCAGACGGGGGTGCTGTGCGGCGGTAGCGATCCGCGTGCGGATGGCTGCGCGCTGGGGTACTGATCCCTCTCTAGGGTTCGCCAACTATTTTGTCCACGCGCGAGGCTGACTTATACTACAAGCGATGGATAGGCTATAACGGGGAGAGAATCGCATGGACGAGCCGCCTGAGCGTGATGGTCCGCGTGATGGTACGCGGCAGGAGGACAGGCCGCCCGCAGCGGATAGGCAAAACGGCCCTGCGACCCCCGAGCGCCGCCCCGGCGCGGTGCTGCGCGAGGCCTCTGCGCCCGGCCTGAGCGGTGCGCGACCGTCCCCGGTACCGCTGGAGGACACAGGCCGCGTTCGTATGCTCCCCCCGGAGCCGGAGCCGGTCGCGTGGCGCATCATCCTGCAGACCCTGCACCCCGGCACGACCCGCATCGGCCTGAATGTGTGGCAGCAGCTTGTCATCGGGCGGCTGGATGGCCCCGATGACGCCGACCCGCCCGGTCTGGACATGTCACCGCACCGTGCGGCGGCGCTCGGCGTGTCGCGGCGGCATGCCGCGCTCATCCCCGGCGGCGAGGCGCTGTTCCTCGTCGATCTGCACAGCACCAACGGCACGTGGGTCAACGGGACGTATCTGCCGCCGGGCCAGCGTCACCCGCTGAAGCCCGGCGACCGGATCGAGCTGGGCCTGCTGCGGCTCATCGTGCGCACCGTCACCAAACTCTCACGCAAGAAGTAACCGAGCACTGGCATGGTTTCTGACGAAAAACTCCAGCAGGCCGCAGAGATGCTCGATGGCGCGCGGCTCGTCTCCGTGCTGAGCGGGGCGGGCATCTCGAAGGAGAGCGGCATCCCCACCTTCCGTGAGGCTCAGACCGGCCTGTGGGCGCGCTTCGATCCGGAGCAGCTTGCCACGCCGCAAGCTTTCCGGCGCGACCCGGGTCTTGTGTGGTCGTGGTACATGTACCGGCTCAGCCTGGTCTCGGAGGTTGCGCCCAACCCGGGGCACCGGGCAGTTGCCGAGCTTGAGTCCCTCGTGCCTCAGGTCGTCGTGCTGACGCAGAACGTGGATGGCCTGCACACCGAGGCGGGCAGTACCGATGTGGTCGAACTGCACGGCAGCATCCGCCGCCACCGCTGCATGGCGAACTGCCAGGGCAGCCCCACGCTGGTGGACATCGACACCGTCCCGCACGATGCGGAAGACGTCCCTCGCTGCCCGCATTGCGGCAACTACCTGCGCCCCGATGTGGTGTGGTTCGGCGAGATGCTGCCGGAAGGTGCGATTGAGCGGGCCTTCGACGTAGCGGAGCGCAGCGACGTGATGCTGGTAGTCGGCACGTCGGGCGTGGTGCAGCCGGCGGCGTCGCTGCCGCTGGTTGCCTTGCAGGCGGGTGCGGGCATCATCGAGGTGAACCCCGCGCCGAGCGAGATCACGCCGCTGGCGCACGTCTACCTGCAGGGGCCAGCCGGGCAGGTGCTTCCCGCGCTGGTCGATGCGCTCCGCGCCCGGCGGGGGTGAAACCCTCACCCCCATCCCCTTTCCCGGCCCGACCTGCGGTCGCTGGGAGAGAGGGGAGACAACTTCTTGAAACCTCTATACGGCTACCGGAAAGCAGGAGGAGCATGAGCGATCAGCCTCGGTACCACTACGTGATCCTCGGTGCGGGGAGGCAGGGGACCTCCGCCGCCTACGACCTCGCGCGGCACGGCGACGCCGCGCAGATCACGCTTGCGGACCTCGACGCGGCGCGCGCGCAGGAGTCGGCGGCCCGGGTGAACCGGCTGGCAGGCCGCGCCGTCGCCGAGGGTTGTGCCATCGATGTGACCGACCACCGCGCGCTTGTCGCGCTGCTCGCCGGGGCGGATGCCGCGCTGAGCGCTGTGCCCTACTACTACAACCCCGGCATCACCCGCGCGGCGATTGAGGCAGGCGTTCACCTGTGTGACATGGGCGGGCATACTGGCATCGTCCTTGAGCAGCTTGAGATGGCTCCGGCGGCGCGCGAGGCAGGCGTGAGCATCCTGCCGGACTGCGGCATGGGGCCGGGGCTGGTCAACGTGCTGGCCGTGTACGTGATGGAGTTGCTCGACGAGACGCGCGAGGTCTACGTGTACGACGCGGGCCTGCCGCAAAACCCGGAGCCGCCCTGGAACTACGAGTTGACCTTCCACATCAACGGGCTGACGAACGAGTACGACGGCGAAGTCGAGTTGATCCGCGACGGGCGGCGCGTGAGCGTCGAGGCGCTGAGCGAGTGCCAGATGGTCGATCTCGACCGGCTGGGCGTGTTCGAGTCCTTTATCGCCGCCGGCGGCTCGACCGCGCCGCGCACCTTCGAAGGGCTGCTTGACCGCTTCGAGACGCGCATCCTGCGCTACCCCGGCCATTACGCGTGGTTCAAGGGCTTCAAGACGCTGGGCCTGTTCAGCACCGAGCCACTGCAGGTCGGCGATCAGACGGTGATCCCCCGCGAGGTCTATCACGCGCTGCTTGCACCGCATATCGTCAAGCCCGGCATCCGCGACATCTGCCTGATGCGCGCGAAGGGCGTCGGCAGCCGGGATGGGCAGCCCGCAACCGTCGTCGTGGACCTCGTCGACCGCTACGACGAGGCGACGGGCTTCACCGGCATGGAACGGCTGACGGGCTGGCACTGCGCGATCATGCTGGCGATGCAGGCGCGCGGCATCATCCCGCCGGGGGCGAAGGCGCTGGAGGCGCTGCTGCTCGACGGCACACCGACCGCCGGTGAGGTCATGGCGGCGGTGCGCGAGCGCGGCATCGAGTTCACGGTGCGCTATGAGGGTCGCGATGTAAACTGACTGCGGTGTATGTCTGGGTGGAACACCGGCGGGCCATCCGTCGTAGTACAGGATAGGGGGTGCGGGTGGCCGCACCCTGGCTATCCCGTCTGGCTGTGACTGGCCAGACCTACGCATCACGGAGTAAACTCGTCGGCATGGCCCAGGCAACAGTACCGACCCGACACGGACGCCTCGCCCGGCTGCGGCCCGGGTGGGCGCGCTCTGAGCACCCTGTTTACCGGCTGGAGAGCGGGCGGCGCGTTGCCAACCCGGCGCTGAGAGTCCTGCAGAAGGGCTTTCTGCCACTGATCCTCGCGACTGCCGGGCTGGTGGCGCTGACCATCGCCGTCCTGTTTGGCCCTCGCCAACTGCTGTGGAACCCCGAAGGCGCGGTGACGAACACGCTTGGCGCGCTGCTCTTCGCCCTTGTGATGCTGCAAGCCTTCACCGGCGCGGCGGCGAACATCCTCGTCGTTGCGCAGACCGCGCCAGTCATCAGCGGTGAGGTGGAGCTGCAAAGCTGGGGGCTGTTGCGCACGACGCTCCTGCCGCTTCGCGAGATTGTGCTGGCGAAGTACGCGGCGGCGCTGGCGCATCTGCGCAGCGTGCTCGCCGGGCTGGTCGTGCTGCGTTTTGCGAGCACCGTCACCGGCCTGATCCTCTTCGCTTATTTCCTGCGCGAGGTGTTTTACTTCGAGCCCTCCCGCCTCTCGATGTGGCTGCGTGAAGGCATGTGGATCATGCCGACCATTGCCGTTCTGCTGTTTGGGCTGTGGTACGTATCGCAGCCGTTTGTGCAGTTCCTGCTGAGCGGCGCCATCGGGCTGGTCGCCTCGACATTCTCGCGGTCGAGGTCGCGGGCGGTGGCGATGGCGCTCGCCGGGCGGTTTATCACGTGGGTCGGGTCCATTGTGCTAAACGTTGGGCTGATCTACGGGCTGGTCTTCCTGCTTATCGTGAACTGGGCGGAGAGCACATCCGCCCCGCTGCAGGTTTTCCGGAGCATGCCGCAGCCCTCGCCGCAGCAGGTGGCCTTTGTGCTCGGCTCAACGGCGACGCTGTACCTGCTGGTGGTGATCGCCGTGCAGGTCGGGCTGATCGTCGGAGGGCTGGCGCTCGCGCAGCGCCGCGCCCGCAGGATAGGAGGCTAGGCCATGGCAACCGGTACACAGGCAGAGCCGCCGGGCCGCCTTCAGCGGCTGCGGCAGTTCTCCGCGCGGCGCATGCGGCGACAGCTGCAGATCATCTATTTGCCCGCTGTGGTGCTGCTCGTGCTGTGGATGCTCACGTTCTTTGCGGTGGCGACCTACCGCAACGCGCCGCAGTGGGTTACCGACGCGCGAAGCTGGGCCATCGGCGGGCGGCTGGGTCTGACCCTGTGGTCGCTCGTCGGGCTCCAGCTTGTCATGGCGTGGCTGCTGGGGCTGGTAACGGCGGTCGGCGCGGCGCAGGCGGTCAGTCTGGGCGCGGACCTTCGCCGCCGCTTCCGCGTTGTGCGCCGCCGGGTGCGGGTATACCTCGCCGGGCTGCTGCTCGTGCGGTTGGTGCTGCTCGCTGTGCTGCTTGCCGGGGCGGTGTTCGTCTTTACGGACTGGCTGGGGCCGGCTATCGACGTGACCGGCGCGGGCCAGTTAGGGCGGACGCTCAACCGGCGGCCCGTGCTGCCGCTCCTCACTGGCGGGCTGCTGCTCGTGCAGATGCTCGCCGGGCCGTTCCTGCGGGTGCGGTCCAGCCTGGCGCTCGGCCTGCTCGCGGCAAGCTTCACTCCGAAGCGTGACGAGCGCGTCTGGGCAGCGCTTAACGCGCGGCTGGGGGCGGGCTTCGCGAGCATTCTCGGGGCGGTGTGGTCGGTGGCCATCGCGGCGTTTGTCCTGCTGCTCATTTATGACCCCGCCTACGAGATCGGTATGCCCCGCGTCTACACGTACGGCCCATTCAACGTCATACCGAACCTGTTCCCCGGTGTGCCGGAGTACATGGCGCAGGTGCTCACGGTGATGGCAGCCGTTTCGGCAGCGGTCGCCATCCACCTCACCGGGCAGATCGTGCTGCCCCTGTTCATCCGGTGGATCGCCATGCGGCGGCTGCGGCGACAGGGCGCGGTGGCTGTCAGCCGGGGCGATCAGCCGGTATAATCGGGCGCGCAGCAGTAACCCGGGGTGAGGGCTGCGTGCCCGCCCCACACAAGTCTCAGGGGGAATTGTGCGAATCTTTATTACGGGCAGCCGCGGCCAGCTTGGCACGGCTCTGTGGAAGCGTCTGAGCGCCGACCACACGCTCGAAGCGGGCGACCTGCCGGACTGGGACATGACTGACCCCGGCGGGGCGGCGCAGCGTATCATCGACTTCGCACCCGACGTGGTGATCCACGCGGCGGCGATGACAAACGTGGACTACGCCGCCGAGCACCCCGAGGAGGCGGTGCGGGTCAACGGCATCGGTACGTACAACGTCGTGATGGCCTGCCGTGAGGTCGGGGCGGCGCTGGTGCATGTCAGCACGAACGAAGTCTTTGACGGGCAGGCGTCTCGCCCCTATCAGGAGTACGACGCCCGCCGCCCGATCAACCCGTACGGGTATTCCAAGTTTGTCGCCGAGCAGGTCGTCGAGCGCTTCGCGCCACAGTACGCCATCGTGCGGACGGCGTGGCTGTACGGGCCGAACGGCGTGAACTTTATCCATAAGATCCTCCAGCGAGCCCGCGCGGGGCAGGCGCTGCGCGTCGTCACCGACGAGGTCGGCTCGCCGACGTATGTATGCGACCTGGCCGACGGCATCGCCCGGCTGGTTGAGCTGGAGCGGCCCGGCGTGTTCCACCTGGTGAACGCGGGCGCGTGCTCCCGCTACGAGTTTGCACAGGAGATCGTGCGGCTGGCCGGGCTGGACGTGCCGATTGAGCCGATCACGTCGGACGCCTTCAAGCGCGCCTCGACGCCGCCGCCCTACGCGCCGCTCGACAATGTGTTCGCCGCCGCGCTGGGCGTGAGCCTGCGCCCGTGGCAGGAGGCACTCGCCGAGTACATCCGCGAGCATGAATCCGCATGACCAACAATCCTCTGATCTCCATCGTCATCCCGAACTGGAACGGGGCGCACTTCCTGCCGACCTGCCTGGACTCCCTGCGGCGGCAGACCGCCCCGCGTCTTGAAGTCATCGTTGCCGACAACGCCTCGACGGACGGCTCGCTTGAGCTGCTCGCCCGCGACTACCCGGAAGTCAGGGTTGTCGCGCTGCCGGAGAACCGGGGCTTCACCGGGGCGTGCAACGCGGGGATGCGGGCGGCAACAGGCGACATCGTGATCCTGCTGAACAACGACACCGAGGTCGAGCCGGACTGGGCCGAGCAGGTCGCGGCGGCTTTCGAGCGCTACCCCGACGCCGGGATTGTCGCCAGCAAGATGCTGCTGTTTGACCGGCGCGACACGCTGCACACCGCCGGGGACTTCTACACCATCGATGGGCGGGCGGGCAACCGGGGCGTCTGGCAGCGGGACGACGAGCGCTACAACCGCGAGGAGTATGTGTTCAGCGCGTGCGGCGGCTCGGCGGCCTACCGCCGCGAGATGCTGGACGAGATCGGCCTGCTGGACGATGATTTCTTCTTCTCGATGGAGGACGTGGACCTCGCGTGGCGGGCGCAGCTTGCGGGCTGGCGCTGCGTGTATGTGCCCAGCGCCGTTGTGTACCACCACCTCGCCGCGACGGGCGGCGGCGTGACGGCCAGCTATTATGACGGTCGCAACAACCTGTGGGTGATCGCCAAGAACTACCCCGGCGCGCTGCTGCGCAAGCACTGGCCGAAGATCGTCCGGGCGCAGGCCCGGCTCGCGTGGGACGCTCTGCGTGCGTGGCGGGGTGAGGCGGCACGGGCGCGCCTGCGTGGGATGCTGAGCGGCCTGCTCTCGCTGCCGCGCATGCTACGCAAGCGGCGGGCAATCCAGGCGGCCAGCAAGACGCCGCCGGAGGTTATCGAGGCGATGCTGTCGCCCGTCGGCGGCCCGGAGGGGGGCTGAGATGCGTGTTGCGGTGCTGGCCGATATTCACGGCAACGTACTGGCGCTCGATGCCGTACTGGCCGATGTCGAGCGGCAGTCCGTCGATGCCGTCGTCGTGCTCGGCGACCTCGCGGACCGGGGGCCGTTCCCGCACAAGGTGATCGAACGGGTGCAGGCGGCGGCGCACGTCGTGCTGCTGGGCAACACCGACGAGATGTTCCTGCAGATGGACCGGCGTGATGTGCCTGAAGCGTGGGTAGAGGCCGAGCAGTACGCGCCGGTTCGCTGGACGTATGCGCGCCTCACACAGGCCGATCTGGCCTTCCTGGGCAGCCTGCCGGAGCAGCACACGCTCGACGTGCCGGGGCTACCGCCGGTGCGCTTCGTGCACGGCTCGCCGCGCAGCAATAAGGAGCCTGTCTACCCCGACCGTAACCCGCACGCCGCCGACATGCTGCGGATGATCGACGAGGATGTGCTGGCGCTGGCCCATACGCATATTGCCTGGCAAGCACATGCCGGGCGCAAGCTGGCCTTCAACCCCGGCTCGGTCGGGCAGCCCTTTGGCGGCGACCCGCGCGCGCAGTATGCGCTGCTCACCGGGCGGCGGGGCCGGTGGGAGGTCGAGCAGCGGGCGGTGGACTACGACCGCGCCGCGCTCGATGAGGCGTTTCGCACGAGCGGGCTGCTGGCGGAGGGCGGGGCGTTCGCCCGCGCGGCACGCGCTGCGATGATGACCGGGCGCGACGAACTCTGGCCCTTCCTGCGGCACGCTTTCCGCGTGGCGGGGGAGGAGGCGCGTCACTACAAGGCCCTGCCGGACGACGTCTGGCGACGTGCGGCGGAGACCTACGACTGGGCGCGTGCAGAGGCGGGCGGCGAGCGGCCCCGGAGGTGACTCCTTGCTAAACCCCCTCCGGTCGACCCTCTGGGTCGACCACCTCCCCCTTGTAAGGGGGAGGTGCAAGCCGGAGGCTTGCATGGTGGGGGTCAGTACGGCGGGCGCCGTGCATAGGCGCTTCCGGACGTGACCGCGACTTGTCCGAAGGGGCGTAAATTGGTAATGTTGGTCGCCGGTAGCTGAACCGGCGCGGATGTGAACACCAGTGGGGAGTACATGACCGGATCGGAAGACAGGCCGCGCCTGTCACTCATCATCCCGGCATACAACGAGGAAAACCGACTTCCGGAGAGCCTCGCGCAGATCGCGGCCTTTGTCGAGGCGCAGGACTACCCGATCGAGGTGATCGTGGTGAACAACAACAGCCGCGATGCCACGCCGCAGATCGCGGAGGCGTTTGCGTCGGAGCATCCCTATGCCCGCGTGCTCCACGAGCCGCGGCAGGGGAAGGGCGCGGCGGTCCGCACCGGGATGCTGGCGGGCAAAGGCGATTACCTGTTCATCTGCGATGCCGACCTCTCAATGCCCATCGAGGAGGTCAACAAGTTCATGCCGCCCGTGCGCGACGGCTACGACGTGGCGATTGCCAGCCGCGAGGTGCCCGGCTCCCGGCGCATCGGCGAGCCGGAGTACCGGCACTTTATGGGGCGGGTGTTTAACTTCATCGTGCGGGTGCTGGCCATCCCCCGGATTCACGATACGCAGTGCGGGTTTAAGGTCTTCCGGCGCGATGTGGCGGAGGAGGTCTTTCGCCTCCAGACGATTGACGGCTGGGCGTTCGACGTGGAAGTGCTGTTCATCGCGCTGAAGCGGGGCTACAAGCTCATCGAGGTGCCGATTACGTGGTACTACCGCGAGCAGAGCCGCGTCCACCCGATCCGCGACTCGATCAACATGCTGATCGAAGTGCTGCGGGTGCGCTGGAACGGCTGGCGCGGTCTTTACGAGGCGAGAGAGCATGACCGTATCGATGCCCGGCTTGACGCTTGAGCGCAAGCTGTGGGCGGAAGGCGCGGGGCCTGTCGCCGGGCTGGACGAAGCCGGGCGCGGCGCGTGGGCAGGCCCGGTGGTCGCCGCAGCGGTGATCCTCCCGCCGGACCGCGACGACCTGCCCGATGTGCTCGCCGGGGTGCGCGACAGCAAGCTCTGCACGCCGCGCCAGCGCGAGGCGCTCTACCCGGTGGTGCTGGAGACGGCGCTGGCGGCAGCCGTCGGCGTGGCCTCCGCGCGGGAGGTCGAGGAGCACAACGTCGTCGGCGCGACACAGCTTGCCATGCGGCGCGCGCTCGACGGGCTGGGCGTCGAGGTCGGCTCCCTGCTCATCGACGGGCGCACGCTGCGCCTGCCGACGGTCAACGTGCCGCAGTACAGCATGAACGAGGGTGAGCGGCATTCGCTCAGTATTGCAGCGGCGAGCATCCTCGCCAAAGTCACGCGGGACCGTATCCTGATCGAGCTGGACGAGGTGTACCCGGAGTACGGCTTTGCGCAGCACAAGGGTTATGGGACGAGGCTGCACCGTGCGGCGCTGGCCGCGTATGGCCCGTGCGAGATCCATCGCCGCACCTACGCGCCGATTCGCGGCTCCCTGCTGGACGCCATCCCCGGCGCAGATGATTCGAGTGAGGGCGCATGAAGATCGCACTGGTCCATGACTGGCTGAACCAGATCGGTGGCGCGGAGAACGTGCTTGAGGCGTTGGTCGAGCTGTACCCCGGCGCGCCGGTCTACACCGCGATGTACTCGCCGGAGCGCATGCCGGACTTCTACCGCGAGTGGGACATCCGCACGACGTGGATGGACCGCCTGCCCGGCATCTACGCGCACCACCAGAAGTACCTGCCGCTCTACCCGCTGGCCTGGGGCGGCGTGGACCTGAGCGACTACGACCTGGTGCTCTCGAACAAGAGCGGCTTCTGCCACGGCGTGCAAACCGGTGACGCGCTGCATATCTGCTACTGCCTCGCGCCGACGCGCTACCTGTGGCAGTTCGAGCATTACATCGCGCGGGAGGGGATCTCTCCGGCGACAGCGGCGGCGCTCAAGCCGCTCATCCGATGGATGCGGCGCTGGGACTACGCCGCCGCACAGCGCGTCGATCACTTTATTGCCATCTCGACGGAGATCCGCGAGCGGATCGCGCGTTTCTACAACCGGGACTCAACGATTATCTTCCCGCCTGTCGAGGTCAACCGCTTCGAGCCAGCCTCAAACCACGACGACTACTTCCTGATCGTGTCGCGGCTGATCCCCTACAAGCGGGTGGACCTCGCGGTGCAGGCATGTACGGCGCTGGGGCTGCCGCTCAAGATCGCCGGGCGCGGGCGCGATCTCGACCGGCTGAAGGCGCTTGCTGGGCCGACGGTCGAGTTCCTGGGCTACGTGCCGGATGAAGACCTGCCGGACCTCGTCGCCCGGTGCCGCGCGTTCATCTTCCCCGGCCTGGAGGACTTCGGCATTACGCCCGTCGAGGCGCAGGCGGCGGGGCGACCGGTCATCGCCTACCGGGGCGGCGGCGCGCTGGACACCGTTGTTGAGGGCGTGACCGGCGTGTTCTTTGACGAGCAGACCGTCGAGAGCCTGTCAGATGCACTGCGGCGGTTTGCAGAAATGAGCTTCAGCCCGGCGGCCTGCCGCGCCAACGCGGAGCGGTTCGACCGCGCGGTGTTTGATCGGGAACTGGCGACCTTTGTCGAGGCGCGGTACGATGAGCGCGCCCGGCGAACAATCGGTGAGAGGACATAGGGGTATGGAGCTTCGCGAGTTGTGGAAGGTCGTTCGGCGGCGCTGGTGGCTCATCCTGCTGCCGACGCTTGCAGCGGCGGCGCTGACGCTGCCCGGCATGCTCCGCGCGCCCGCAGCCGGGGGCTTTGCGACCAGCATCCGCTTCACGGCGGCCACCCCGCCCGAACCGGAGACGACCATCGGCTATGAGGACCGCGAGTATTACCCCTGGCTGACGTCCGAGTACGTCGTGAATGCGCTCACCGACTGGGTGCGCACCGGCTCGTTTGCGATGGAGGTCAGCGCCGCGCTGGCCGAGCAGGGGCTGGAAGTACCGCCGGGCGCGATCCAGGCGGGCATCGCCGCCGATAACGAGCGCAGTGTCATGTCGCTCCACCTGAGCGGCGCTGATAGCGAAATCCTGGCGAAAACCGCCGAGGCCGCCGCCGAGGTGCTGCGGACGCGCAGCGTCGAGTATTTCCCGCAGTTCGGCGCGAGCGGCGTGGAGGTGGTTGCGCTGGATGTGCCGGCGATCGTGCCGGTTCCGCCCCCGCTCAGCGCGCGCTTCGAGCCGCTTGTGCGGATCGGGCTGGGGCTGGCGGCTGGCGTTGCGCTCGCCTTCCTCATCGAGTACTTGGACCCGACGGTGCGTGAGCGGCGACAGCTTGAACGGCTGGGGATGCTGGTGCTGGCCGAAGTGCCGGATACGAAGGGATAGGGACTCGCTCGGCAGATCAGGGCAAACAAACATCGCCACGTAGAGCTTGGCGGAGGGGACGATGCAGTTACAAGAGTATTTGCGTATCCTGTGGCGGCGCGGCTGGATTATGATCGCGCTGGCGGTGCTGACAGCCGCCGCCGCGTTTGGCTTCAGCTTGATCGTCAAGCAGCGTGCGCCGCTGTACAAGTCCACCATTGATATCCTCGTGCAGCCCGCCCGCAGCGACTTCGGGCAGGCGCAGGCGGCCAAGCAGCTTCTGGGCACGTACCAGCGCTGGCTGAACAGCAGCTACCGCGCCGCCGACGTGATCGAGAACCTGCAACTCGATATGACGCCGCAGGAGCTGCTCTCCGATGTGCGCATTGCGACCGACCTGAACCAGTCCACACTGCGGATCGAGGTCGAGAACCCGAACGGCGAGCTTGCCAACCGCATCGCCTGGGAGTGGGCTAACCTGTTCGTGCAGTGGCGCAACGACGAGAATAGCCAGAACCGCCGCGAGGACCGGATCGATGCGGAGATCGTCGATGACCCGGTTTACGGGCTGGAGCGCCCCAAGACGGCGATCAACACCATCGCGGGCGGCATCCTGGGCTTTCTCGTCGGGCTGGCTGTGGTGTTTGCGCTGGAGTATGCCGAGGCGGGTATCATTAAGTCGCCGGAGGATGTGAGCCGTGCGCTGGCGATGCCGGTCCTGAGCGCCATCCCGCCGACTGAACGTTAGCCGTATCTCACCCGGAGGGCTGCCAGGTGGCGAAGATCGATCTCAAGCGAGAACTGAAGCATCTCTACGCCCCCTCTGCGAAAGAGGTGGCGTTTGTTGAGGTGCCGCCCATGCAGTACCTGATGGTCGATGGGGCAGGCGACCCCAACACAGCGCCCGCCTACGAGGAAGCCGTCGAGGCACTGTATGCCGTCGCCTACGCAGTGAAGTTCGCCGTGAAGAAGGCCGACCCGGCGCGTGATTACGCTGTGATGCCGCTCGAAGGGCTGTGGTGGGCCGAGGATATGACCGCGTTCAACGCCGAACGCAAGGGCGATTGGCTCTGGACGATGATGATCATGCAGCCGGAGTGGGTGACGGCGGCGATCGTGGAGCAGGCGGTGGCCGAGGCGGGCCGCAAGAAGGACCTGCCCGCGCTGCCAAAGCTCCGGTTCGAGACGTACGACGAGGGGTACTCAGCCCAGATCATGCATATCGGGCCGTACTCGGCGGAAGGCCCGACCATCGCACGGCTGCATGCCGCCATCGAAGAGGCGGGCTGCGCCCTCCGGGGCAAGCACCACGAGATCTACCTGGGCGATCCGCGCCGGACCGCGCCGGAAAAGCTCAAGACGATTATCCGCCAGCCAGTGAGCCGGGCCGAATAGCGCCGCGCGCCACATGCTGATTGAAACACCCGTAGGAATCGAGAAAAGATGACCCAGCCGAACCTGATCACACTCACCGACCCCCGCTCTCCGGCGGCTGAAGCCTATCGCACGCTGCGCACGAACCTGCTGTTCTCCAGCGTGGATGACCCGGTGCGCGCGGTGATCGTCACCAGCCCCGCGCCGGAGGAGGGCAAGAGCACGGCGCTCGCCAACCTCGCCGTGACGATGGCGCAGAGCGGGCGGCGCACCATCATCGTCGATGCGGACCTGCGCCGGCCCACCCAGCACGAAATCTGGGGTGTGGCGTCGGAGCCGGGCCTCACGACGATGATGCTTGAAGACCTGGACGAATTGCCGCTCGTGGATGTCGGTGTGGAGAACCTGCGCCTGCTGCCAAGCGGGCCGCTGCCGCCCACCCCTGCCGACCTTGTCGGGTCGGCGCGCATGGACGCCGTGATCGCACGGCTGCAGGAGGAGGCGGACTTCCTGCTGTTCGACGCACCGCCGGTGATCGCCGTCTCGGATGCGGCTATACTGGGCTCCAAGCTGGACGGTGTGCTGCTCGTCGTGCGGGCCGGCAGCACCCGCCGTGACGACGCCGAGCAGGCCAAGCAGATTCTGGAGCGGCTTGGCGTCCGCATCGTCGGCGCGGTGCTCACCAACGCCGAGCTTGATCAGCGGCGGGGGCGCTATTACGGCTAGCGCCGGAATCGGTTGACCCACCTTGAGCCTTCTTAGCACAGGGAGCATTTCATCGTGAAAGGGCTTATCCTCGCAGGCGGGAAGGGCACGCGCCTCTACCCGCTGACGTATACGCGCGCCAAGCAGTTGATCCCGGTGGCGAACAAACCGGTTCTCTTCCGCGTGATCGAGATGATCCGCGACGCGGGCATCAAGGAGATCGGCATTGTGACCGGCGACACCGCGCCCGAGATCGAGGCGGCGGTGGGCGACGGCAGCCGGTGGGGCGTGCGCGTCACCTACATCCCGCAGGAAGCGCCGCTCGGGCTGGCGCATGCCGTCAAGATCTCCGAGCCGTTCCTGGGCAAAGACCGCTTCGTGATGTTCCTCGGCGATAACGTCATCCAGGGCGGGATCAGCCCGCTCATCGAGCAGTTCGCAAGCAGCGACTGGAACAGCCAGATCGTGCTGAAGGAGGTCCCCGACCCGCAGCACTTCGGCGTTGCCGAACTGGACGAGAACGGCCAGATCCGGCGGCTTATCGAGAAGCCGAAAAACCCGCCCTCGAACCTTGCGCTGGTCGGCATCTACATGTTTGACCACCACATCTTCGAGGCGGTGAACGCTATCAAACCGTCCTGGCGCGGCGAGCTGGAGATCACCGACGCGATCCAGTGGCTTGTCGAGCACGAGGAGTATCGGGTGTACCCGTACATCCACAAGGGCTGGTGGATCGACACGGGCAAGCCGACGGATATGCTCGATGCCAACTCGTACGTGCTGGAGGAGATCACACCGCACGTGAGCGGCGAGGTGGACGAGGACTCGCTCATCGGCCCGCGAGTGACGGTCGAGGAGGGCGCGCAGATCATCAACAGCGTCGTGCGCGGCCCGACCATCATCGGCAAGAACACGCGCATCATCAACAGCTTCATCGGTCCGTACACCAGCGTCTACTACGACGTGGTGATCGAGAACAGCGAGCTTGAGCGCTGCATCGTGCTCGAAGGCTCGCGCATTGCCAACGTGCAGACACGCATTCAGGACAGCCTGATCGGGCGGCACGTCACCATCGAGCAGGATGGCGGCAAGCCGCGCGCGCTCAAGTTCAACCTCGGCGACTACAGCCAGTTGTGGCTGCCGTAGCTTCCGGCAAACAGCACAACGGGCGAGGCGCTGTATGGCCTCGCCCGTTTGACTCACACGGGGCAGTTAATCTTCCGGCAGCCAGTACTCGCCACCGCCGCCCTCGCGCCGCATCATGCCCGCCTCGACCAGCTCACGGCGCAGCCGGGCGGTGTCCTCGTGGTACTGCGCGAGGATCTCGTTGACTTCTTTCTCCGAGTAGCGCCGCCCCGGCTCAAAGGCCTGCACGACGTACCGCAGAATAGCCATCAGCTTCTTGTGCTGTGCGGGGAGGGCCTTCAGCCGTCCGTCACGGTCGGAAAAGTTCTCGACCACCTGCCGGTCGTAGGCGGTAAGGTCCACGTCGTCGATCTGTGCCCGCAGCGTCTCCTCGGACAGCAACCGCTTCGCCATCTCGTTGAGCTTCTCAACGTTGAGGCTGTAGATGTTGTAGTAGCTCTCCGCACGTGCCGATACGAGGCCCGCGTGTGCCAGGCTGCTCAGGTGATGGGACACGGTCGACGGGCGCACGTCCAGTATGGCGGCCATTTCCTCGACCGTCATTTCGTTCTGGGCCAGCAGCCCGATGATCTTCAGCCGGTTTGCATCTGCCAGCGCCTTGAAGAACTCCAGCAGTTCGTTTGTTTCCTGTACTACCATTTTAACTCTGCCTCTATAAATCTAATTCGACAAACATGAAAGTAATTATACCAGAATCGTTAAGATTGTCAAGGAATAAATCGATCGGGCGCCATTCGTTCCATTCGCGGACTCTCCCGTGTATAAGCCAGGCTGGTATAATCAACGGCCTGTGCCAAACCCTGTTATGTAGAAAGGACCCGACCACGTGAAAGACCTCCTCGGGCGGCTCAGCCGCGACCTGAACCTCCGGCGCTCGCAGGTCGAGCGCACGGTGGCGCTCTTTGACGAGGGCAACACGCTGCCCTTCATTGCCCGCTACCGCAAAGAGGTGACCGGTGGGCTTGATGAAGTACAGCTCGCAGCCTTCCGCGACCGGCTGAATGAACTGCGCAAGCTCGACGAGCGGCAGAAGGCCGTTTTGAAGAGCATCGCGGAACAGGGCAAGCTCACGCCGGAGCTTGAGGAGGCCATCGAGGAGGCGGAGACGCTGCAAGAGGTCGAGGACCTGTACCTGCCGTACCGCCCCAAACGCCGCACCCGCGCCCAGGTAGCCCGCGAGCGCGGGCTGGAGCCTGTCGCGGCGTGGATTCTGGAGCAGAGACTCCTTGCTGAAGGCGAGCGCGACCGCGCCGTGGCGGACTACCTCTCCGACGAAGTCCCGACGCCGGAGGATGCGTGGCAGGGCGCGCGCGACATTGTTGCCGAGGTTGTGTCGGACGATGCGCAGAGCCGCGAGGTGATCCGCTCGCTGACGTGGCGCTCCGGCGTGCTGGTGGCGGAGGTCGCCGATGAGGCGCAGGACCCGAAGCGGGTATACGAACTGTACTACGCCTTTCAGAGCGGGCTGCGGCAGGTGAAGCCGCACCAGGTGCTTGCGCTGAACCGGGGCGAGCGGGATGGCGTGCTGCGTGTAAGCGTGGAGGTGGATGAGGAGCAGGCTATTGCCGCGCTGGAGCGCCTGTACCCGCCGTCGCCGCGCTCAGCACTCGCCGCCGACCTGCATGCGGCGATTGTGGACGGCTACCGGCGGCTGATCCGTCCCTCCATCGAGCGCGAGGTGCGCCGCGACCTGACCGAGCAAGCCGATGAGCACGCCATCGGGGTTTTTGCGACCAACCTGCGCAACCTGCTACTCACTCCGCCCATCAGCGGGCAGACGGTGCTTGGCATCGACCCCGGCTACCGTACCGGCTGCAAGCTCGCGGTCGTCGATCCGACGGGCCGGGTGCTCGACACCGGCACGATCTACCCGCACAAGCCGCAGTCGAGGTGGCGCGAGGCGCTCGACGCGCTGCGGGCGCTCGTGGCGCGGCACGGCGTAACGCTCCTCGCCATCGGCAACGGCACGGCCAGCCGCGAGACGGAGGAACTTGCCGCCGAGCTGATCCGCGAGGGGGTGGATGTGAGCTACCTGATGGTAAGTGAGGCGGGCGCATCGGTCTACTCGGCCAGCCCGCTCGCGCGGGAGGAGCTTCCCGACCTCGACGTGAGCCTGCGCGGGGCGGTCAGCATCGCCCGGCGCGCGCAGGATCCGCTCGCCGAACTGGTCAAGATCGACCCCAAGAGCATCGGCGTGGGGATGTACCAGCACGACGTGGATCAGACCGCGCTGGCGGAGGCGCTCGCACAGGTGACGGAGTCGGTCGTCAACACGGTCGGCGTGGACGTGAATACGGCGTCCCCGGCGCTGCTTCAGTACGTTGCCGGGCTTGGCCCGGCGCTCGCCGCGCGGATCGTCGCTGACCGCGACGAGCACGGCCCGTTCGAGTCGCGGCAAGCCATCAAACGCGTGAAGGGGCTGGGCGCGAAAACGTTTGAGCAGGCGGCGGGCTTCCTGCGTGTGCCCGGCTCGGCCAACCTGCTCGACAACACCGGCGTCCACCCGGAGAGCTACGAGACGGTTAGCCGCCTGCTTGACCGGCTGGGGCTGGCGCTCGACGACCCGCACCTTAGCCGGAAACTGGCGCAGGCCCGGCGCGGGCTGGATATGGCCCGGCTGGCGTCGGAGCTCGGGGTGGGGGAGCCGACGCTCACCGATATCTTCGAAGAACTCCAGCGACCGGGGCGCGACCCGCGCGAGGACGTGCCGCCGCCCCTGCTGCGCCGCGATGTGCTCCAGATAGAGGATCTGCGCCCCGGCATGAAGCTGTATGGCACGGTGCGCAACGTGGTGGACTTCGGCGCGTTTGTGGATATTGGCGTCAAGCAGGACGGGCTTGTGCACATCTCGCAGATGGCGGATACCCGCATCGATTCGCCCTACGAGGTGGTCGGCGTGGGTGACGTGGTCGAGGTGACGGTGCTCGATGTGGACGTGGAGCGCGGGCGCATCTCGCTCAGTTTGCGAGGGTAGAGGGCGGGGGAATCAAAAAGCGCGTACGCTCTGCGTCCGCGCAGACAGGCAGAAACAGCACAGCGCTGATGCTATGCTGCTCGAATAGTCGCAGCCGGTCTGTGCGCTACTTCTCGCGATTGCGGCGCCAGGTCTCGGCGGCGTTCAGCGCGCCGAGCGAACTGATTTCCATTCTGCGGGCGGCATCGCGGCGGACAGCGGGATCGGGGCTGGCGAGAGCTTCGAGCAGGCTCTGCACCTCGTCGGGGTTGCCAACCGGTACCGTCTCCTCCGGGTTGACCTTCCTGGGCCGTTTGCGGTTCACCGGACAGACCATTGCTTCCTCACGGGTCTCCTTCTAACCGTCGTGTGCTGCCAGTATGGGGCAGAAGAAGCGTTGAGACCAGTGCAGGCTGTCACGACCCGGCGGTGACGATTGGCCGGGCTGCATGCGACAATAGCGACCTGAGCACAGATCGCACGCGCAGGCGGCCACCTGTGCCCGGTCGCTGTTCTTGTTCCTTCCGCTGTCAGGTGCAGCACGCCCGATCAGCCTGGCATTAGCTCCATCTCGACGGGCAGCCCGAGGAACTCGCCGTAGGCGGCGGCTTCTGCCTCAACCGCCTGCCGCTCGGCGTCTGTAAGCGGCTGGAAGAAGTCGAAGCTTAGCGTGACGCTGCGCCGGTTCAGCTTGCGCTTCCACGCACCGACGATCTGGCCGTCGATGACGATGACTGCCGCCAGGGCGGCATTGCCCCGGTCGAGCAGCTTATCGACATGCTCCTCGGCGAGCATCGCACGGCGATCCTTGTAGCTGCACACGTACTCGTCGAAAACGGAGAGCAGGAAAGCCCTCGGCGAGTCCGCCGGTGCGGGCGCGTCGGCCGGCACATACCAGTACTTCCGCCCGTCGATCTCCTCGCAAACAAGCTCCGAGCCGACCATCTCCAGCCCGCGCCGGGCGTCGGTCACCGTCAGCCCGGACCAGTTTGAGAAGTCGTACTCGGTTGCAGGGCCCCGGCTTGTGAAGTAGCGGCGGGTCAACTCGGCGAGCGCCTCGTCCGGGGGCAGGCTGCGCGAGTTGGGAGCACGCTCATCGAACAGGGCATAGGTGAACTGCTTGCCACGCCTCGGCCCGCTGCACACAACGCGGTCCACTTCTGCCCGCATCATGAGGTGGCTGAGCATCTGGTTGTCCTTCACGGCAATGCCCGCGCTCTCGATGATCGGCTTCAACTCCTGCCGGGTGAGGTGGTTGCCGCCCTCCAGCGCGCGGGCGATGGCGTCGTTGGAGCGCTTGATCACCGCCCCGTCTACACCGAGCCGGCGGAGGTAGGGCTCCTCGCGCATGATAACGCGCGGCGCGGTAAGCTCCAGCAGCCAGCGGATGTCGTCCGGCGTGACGAAGTGCCACGTCGGGCGCATGACGTGCGTGCGCAGGATCTCGCCGTCGTTGTACACCCGCTCGATGTCAGCCTCGCGTGCACCGTGCATGCGTATGGCCAGCATCCACTGTGCCGGGTAGTAGTCCTGCGACTGGACGGCGACGAGCCAGCGAACCACCTCGCTCACCTTCTCAAACCGGGGCCCGGCGAGCCGCAGATTGTACAGCCGCCGGCGCGTCAGCTCCGACCACATGTCCATATATCCCCCTCACACACTACGCGCCACCGATAGGCCACCTGTTATGCCTCGTCCCCGGCGGGCGGCTCCTCGGCGGCCTGGCGTCGCCGCTCGTCCTCCTGCGCCTGCCATGTCTCCCAGGCTGCCCTGTCAACGAGCGTGCCGCCGGAGATATCCGCGCCGGTAAGCTGGCGGTTGTCGTCAAACGTGAAGGTTGCCTCGGCGCGTTCAAACCGCCTCGGCCCGACGATGGTCTTCCGCGTGAAGTAGCCGCCGTGCTCGTAGTCGGGCACAAGCTCGTGCTCCGGCGTTAGCCGAAGCTGTACGACCTCGCCCGTGCGGTCAAGCCGCACGTACAGATAGATGCCCGTGTCCGGCTCCTGCCGCCCTTCGCCGCCAAAGAGGTTCTTCAGCCTGTTGAAAATCCCCATGTGCTTCCTCATCCGGTGTTCCAGAGTCACAAAGATAGCGTAGCAGAGGTTTTAGCGGGAGGCCAGCCCGTGTCCGGAGCCCCCTCCGGTGCCCCCTCATCCCGGCCCGAACGGGCTGTGCCGTTTTTGCTAGGCAGTTGGCTATGCCGACTACACCGCGTCAGGTAGTCGCGCCGGGCCGCGGGTGGGGTTTTACTAAATAACTACCAGATTTATCCAGTTCGCTCTTGCTTATTAACGCGAAAATCTATACAATCCTGTCGAATATAGGGTAATTCTCATATTAACCGTAGAATTTTCAGAAGGCTGCCTCCCATGATGCTCAAACGCCTGCAACTGGGCCTGATCCACATGGCCGTCGCTGTCACCCTCGTGCCGATCAACAGCACGCTCAACCGCGTCATGATCAAAGAACTGGCCATCTCGGCGACGGTGGTAGCGCTCTTCGTCTCACTGCCGTACCTCCTCTCGCCGATCCAGATGATGATCGGCTCCTACTCGGACCGTCACCCGATACTCGGCCTGCGCCGGACGCCGTACATCCTGCTCGGGCTGTTGCTGTGCGTGGCGGGCGCGCTGCTCGGGCCAACCGCCGCGTTTGAGCTGGCGGATGCCGGTATCACGGGTGTCCTGCTCAGCCTGCTGGCCTTCGGCATGTGGGGGATGGGCTACAACCTCTCCGCCGTTTCGTACCTGTCGCTGGCCTCCGAGATTGACCCCGACGGACGCGGCAAGACGA
>Ga0134093_1000617_pt1 | contig 42299 bp, 32 predicted proteins | sample 4_1taG_FD_94452 | JGI IMG/M metagenome (GOLD analysis project Ga0134093, IMG submission 94452) | Switchgrass degrading microbial communities from high solid loading bioreactors in New Hampshire, USA - 4_13_20_68_A1 metaG | ecosystem: Engineered > Bioreactor > Semi-continuous > Anaerobic >...
ATGATGTGCTTGATGTTTAGAAAAGAATGAAGTTTGAAGTGTTATGTTAACAATGAATTTTAATGGGTCGAACAGTGGCTTCGGTCACTGATTTAATACAATATTAATTGTACAAGGGAGGTGGAGTCGGATGGCAAATAAGGCATTTCTTTCGGGTAACGAGGCTGTAGCTGAAGGAGTAAGACTTTCAAAGCCTCATGTAATTGCTGCGTATCCCATTACTCCCCAGACCGTTGCAGTGGAACGCTTGGCTGAAATGGTAGAGAGCGGAGCGTTAAAGTCGGAATTTCTACATGTGGAATCGGAACATTCGGCACTATCAGCGTGCATGGGTGCTTCAAGTATTGGGGCCAGAACCTTTACGGCCACATCATCCCAAGGTCTTGTGTATATGGCTGAATGCCTTCATTATGCCAGTGGGGGAAGATTTCCCATTGTAATGATGAATGCAAACCGTTCCCTAGCACTGCCCTGGAGCATATACGGTGATCACCGGGATTCCATGTCCTTGCTTGACAGCGGCTGGATTCAGGTCTATGTGGAAGATGCCCAGGAGAGTCTCGATATGGTGATCCAATCCTATGCCATAGCGGAAAACTTGAAGGTGCTAACTCCGGTGATGCTCAATCTCGATGGCTTTGTACTTACCCATACTTATGAGCTTGTGGATGTGCCCACTCAGGAAGAGGTTGACAAGTTTCTGCCTCCTTTTGACACACCCTATAAAATGGATTTGGATAATCCTAAAAACATGGGTTTCAGTTCTGCTCCCGCCGACAATATGGAGTTTAAATATCAGCAGCACAAAGCGGTAATGGATGCAAAGCAGGTCATAAAAGAGGTGGACCAAGCTTTCGGAAAGGCCTTTGGTCGAAGTTACGGAGGACTGATTGATGTCTATAGATGCGAGGATGCGGACTATATACTTTTAAGTCTGGGAAGTACCACCGGTACGGTGAGAACGGTGGTGGATGAACTTAGGGAGGAAGGCTTTAAGGCAGGAGTTATAAAAATTCGCTTCATGCGGCCCTTTCCTGAGGATGAAATTGTCCAAGCGGTGAAAAATGCGAAAGCTGTAGGTGTGATAGACAGGGATATTTCCTTCGGGTACGAGGGAACAGTTTTTACAAATGTCAACTCAGCACTTTCAAAGTCGGAACTGCAGTTTCCAAAGCTGAATTTTATTGCTGGTCTTGGCGGAAGGGATATTTCAAAGGAAATTATCCGTGAGGCTTTCTATGATTTAAAAGAAGCTGCAAGTGGGCACAAAAAGGAACGTGTGAAGTTTTTGAGCCTGGGGGTGGAGATTCATGAGTAACGGTTTGGCAACTATCAATGCAAAAAATATAACCGAAAAGGAGTTTTTCTATGGCCATAAGGCATGTGCGGGCTGCGGCGGCAGCATAGCAGTAAGGCTTATTCTGAAGGTGCTGGGTGAGAGAACCTTTACGGTTATACCTGCGGGATGCATGTCTGCTGTAGGTTTTATTTACCCACAATTGTGCTTTTTAAACAATGCAATTATCTCCACTTTTCCCGGAACGGCTTCCATGCTGTCGGGGATTGCTGCAGGTGCTAAGGCATTGGGGCTTAAAGATTACCATGTTGTCGGGATTGCAGGTGACGGCGGTACTGCCGACATTGGACTGCAGGCATTATCCGGTGCCATAGACCGGAGGGATAAGGTAATCTACATCTGTTACGACAATGAAGCCTATATGAACACCGGAATCCAAAAAAGCGGGCTCACCCCTTACGGAGCTAAAACTACAACTACCCCGGCAGGTGAAAACATACGAGGAACAGTGACACAAAAAAAGAATATGTTTGAAATTGTTGCAGCCCACGGCATCGATTATGCTGCCACTGCCAGCGTAGGATATATACAGGATTTTATCAACAAAATCCAAAAAGCTTCCACTGTTGAGGGAACTTCCTATATCCATGTGTTTGCACCATGTCCGACAGGATGGGGAATTCCGGAGGACAGTACTATTGATATTGCAAAAGAGGTGGTGGATTGCGGACTTTGGTATCTTGCCGAATTTGAACAGGGAGAGTTTAAATTGAACAGAAATCCAAAAGAATTTACCTCGGTGGAGGAATATTTGAAAAAGCAGTCAAGGTTTAAGCATTTACGCAGTGAAGATATTGATACAATAATTTCTTCAAGGGATAAGAAGTGGGAGAGAATCCGAGAAACATGGAAAATAAATTAAATCGAGCAAAATTTATTTAAAACAATTGACATATTTACCTAAAAGTAATAATATGTTATATATGAAAACATATAGGAATACTATAAAATTAATTTATATAGGGGATTAATTCCCCTTTATTAATAACATAAACCAAACAAAAATGATAAGAATACTATGGTATAAGAAGATGATGAAAGAAAATATTGTGTAAAAATGATTATATTGGAGGGGTTCAAAGTGATTGTTCCAAAGAGCAAAAACAGAAATTCAGCTCATAATTTCAAGGTAATAGACAATATAGTTTTTAACACGGCACGTAAGATTCAAAACGGCTCCATAAAAATCATTAAACAGGACAATATAATTATTCAGATAAATATAAACGAAAAAATCGTGATTGATAATGCGTATGTTAATGAAGAGCATGTTAAGGAGGTCTTGCCATGAAAGAATTGGAAGGTTTAGATAAAAGCAAAGTACATATATCCGATGAAAATTTGAAAAAGCTGCTTCAATATGTTGAAAGTATTCAATACGGTTCGGTTACAATTTTTATTCAGGAGGGAAAGATTGTACAGATTGAAAAGAGTGAAAAAATCAAACTAAAATGATATGGATGCCAATGGCTGTGGAGTTGATTTCTTTAAAATTATGTTGAGCTTTCGGAAACGGGGAGTGACTGTGAATGGAAGACAAGATTGTCTACGACGGCTGGTTGAAGGTTGCAAAAAGAACTGTAAACGGCAAGGATTATGATATTCTTAAGGATTATGACGCGGTTAGTGCCATAATTATTAACGAATATAATGAAATTCTTCTGGTAAAGCAATTCAGACCGGCACTTATGGAAACAACCCTTGAAATACCTGCAGGAACTCTGGATATAAAGGAAGAGTCTGAAATAGACTGCCTTTTGAGAGAACTGAGGGAGGAAACGGGAATAAATTTTTCCGACGGAAAGATAGAACACGTAATTTCCTATAAACCTATGATGGGCTTTAGTAACAGCCTTATGAAAGTATATCTGATACGCACCCAAAAAGACCGGCTTCAAAGAAATATTGTACATGATGAGGATGTACATGAAGCTGTCTGGGTTGGTCTTGACGAAATCGGTGAGAAAATCTCAAGCGGTAAAATTCTCGATGTAAAAGTAATACTTGCCTATTATTATCTTAAAGCTTTAGGTAATATATAAAATCTCAGGGACTATCTACGTCCCTTCGATTTCTAAGGCTTTCACGACCTTCGAAAGCCCCTAAATAAAATAAAGCAATCATCCTTTTAAATTGTCAGGGTGATTGCTTTATTTTTGTATCTTTCTAAGATACTAAAAGAAACAAAATAAAGGGGCTCGATGTTTGATGCCCCGAAGTTTTTGAAATGAAAGCTAAGATATCAACTGCTCAAGATACACCCAGGACCTTTTGGAGAATACTGTCCTGACGCCTAGCCTATGTGCCTCCTTTTTTATTTGGCTGCACAGGCTGTGATTTATATAATCGGTAAAAACGATTACCATATCCGAGTTTTTTGGGATTTCAACGCATTTGTGATTGTTTTTTCGTCCGCTTATGTGTTTTATTACGCAATAACCTCTTTCGCACAAGCTGCAATTAATTCTTTCAATATTGTCACCGCCGAAAATTGTTACATTCATAATATCACATCCCGTGTAAGCTATATTGCTGTATATTTTTTCGAGAAGCTGCTAAGTTCAGCTTCAAAGAAATCGATTGTGTGACTGAATAACTGCTTAACCCAATGTTCTTTGCTGAAAAGGTGATCTGCATCTTCTATTGGAATCAGATTTGCTTTGTGTTTGTAGTGTTCGAAATACTTTTCTGAAGCACTGAAATTCACCACCTCATCGGCATCACCATGTAGAAGTAGAACATTTCCCTCATATTTTGAGGCTGTATTGTAGATGTCAATTTTGCTTAAATCGTCCACAAAGGCTTTTCCGATGGGCAAGCCCTCAAATTCATGATAGCCTCTTTCAAGAAATTGCGGGTACCCGTCTGCTATAAAGTCATTAACTACAATTTCGGGCATATTGCCTGCCGGTGCCCAAAGGCACAGTGCCTTGATATCTTTGCTGTTTAGTCCGGCAAGCATGCTGGCAACCGCACCACCCATGCTGAAACCGATTACACCGATATTATCTTTAGCTACAAACTTTAGGCTTTTCGCATAATCTAATATGTTTTTGGCATCTTCCAATTCTCCCGACAGGGTCATATCGATAAATTCTCCGTCGCTTTCCCCGCTTACGGCAAAGTCAAATCGAATACTGGCGTACCCATATTGGGCTAGGAGTCTTGAAAACTTGACAAACATAAAATGGGGACCCATTTTATTACCGCCAAATCCATGAAAAATTATTATGAGCGGAACTCTGCCGTTTATTCGATCGGGGGTATGTAGCGTACCTCTCAATGTTAAGTTGCGACTTTTTATTTCAATGGATTTTTGCATATATATAATCTCCTTTCACCGGTTAATCAATACCAAAGTAAAATTATCGGAATACTATGATATGATTTTAATACAGTAAATGTAATTTGTCAATAATAAATCATATTAAACATATAGGAAAATTAAAAAATATATTGACAATTATGTGTTTTGATATTAGAATAAATATAACAATTCAAATAAGAATAGTTAGGAATTGGTTGAAGCTTCGACTGACCAGAAAAACTGGAGGCCGGATTTACATCCTTAATTAAAGGATTGTGAATCTGGTCTTTTATTTAGGAGTTTTCGAGCAAAGTGAAAGCCTTGGAAATCGAAGGGGCTAGTGGTAGGTGCGATGCACCGGAGTTTTTATAAGGAGCTGTTGCTATGGATAAACATACAATAAATTTTACACCGGATATAGAGAGGAAAACCAGAAGTCATCCCTGCTATAGCGGAGGGTGCCAAAATGCCAGAATGCACTTGCCGGTTGCACCGGCTTGCAATATATCCTGCAATTACTGCAACAGGAAATATGACTGCGTGAATGAGAGCCGCCCGGGGGTTACAAGTGAGGTTTTGAAGCCGGAGGAAGCATTGGAAAAATTCCTAAGGGTAAAAGGTAGAATAAACAATTTAAAAGTAATCGGTATTGCCGGCCCCGGTGATGCACTTGCCAATTTTGAAGCGACGAAAAGGACTTTTAAGCTTATAAGAGAAGCGGATCCGGAAATTACTTTTTGCCTTTCAACCAACGGGTTGTACCTGCCTCAATATGCCGAGGAACTTGCAGCTCTCGGTGTGACTCATATTACTGTCACTATAAATACTATTGACCCCAAAATAGGAGCAAGTATATACAGGGAAGTAAATTATAAAGGGGTTAGGTATACGGGGGAAAAAGCTTCGGAAATACTTATAAACAATCAGTTGGAGGGACTTAAAAAGCTTTCGGGTTTAGGTATTGTTGCAAAAGTCAATACTGTACTGATAAAAGGTATAAATGAACATCATATTGAGGAGGTTGTTAAAAAGGTAACCGACTATCAGGTGTTCATAGGCAATATAATGCAGCTTATACCTGCACCGGGCAGTGTGTTTGAACATATGCCCCTTGCAACGCAGAAAGAATTGAATGACTTGAGGAAGAAGTGCGGCAAGTACTTGAAGCAGATGTACCATTGCCAGCAGTGCCGGGCTGATGCCATCGGAACTTTGGGAAATGACCGTTCAGCGGAATTCAGGAATTCTTCTTCAGGAATTGATAAAGTGCGGCTTCAAAATATTGAGGAAGAGGGCATTGTTGTAGCCATTGCCACAAGCGATAACAAGCTGATAAACAAGCATTTTGGGCATACTTCCCAATTTGCTGTTTACAAGTATCAAGGCGGGAAAGTTGAATTTGTTGAAAACAGGATGGTGGGTAATTTTTGCTCGGGGCCGGAAAGTTGCGGAGATGCGGAAGACAACCTCAATAGTATTATTGAAACGTTAAAAGACTGCCATGTGGTTATTGTTCAGAGGATAGGATATTTCCCTCAAAAGATTTTGGAAAAGCAAGGCAAAATAGTAATTCAGGCTTATGGTTTTATTGATGAGGAGATTTGCAAGGGTATAGCAGCATATGTAAAAGCTTATAAAGAAGCAAGCGAAAACAGTGGAAATGTGGAGGAGCCTTCGCAAGATAAAGTCAGAGAATACAGTAAGGTTGCCGTTTCCACCTCCGATGGCGTAAATATCAATCAACACTTCGGCAGCACTAAGGATTTTTGGATATATAAAGTATTTGAAGACGGAAATTACAATCTCATTGAAATAAGAAAAACCGATGGAGAAGATGAAAGTACTGTTGAGCACGGATTGGCAAAAGCTAAAATTGAACTTTTAACCGATGTTGATGCGGTGCTGTCGGAGCAAATAGGAAGGCATGTGGAAGGTATTCTGGATAGACGAGGAATCAAGGCTTTTTCCTTAAGTGGAAGCATTGATAAAGCTTTGCAAGCCTATGGCAAAAAGAGCAGATTAATCAAGAAACTGTCACGTTCTTCCGCAAGATGCTATTCTTCTGGAGGTTGCTCGGGAATTTGCCATTGAATTATTAAATAAAACTACAGGAGGTATTTGATATGTCCGTAAAGGAACCTTTGAAAATACTGTTTGAAAGAAGAAGCATCAGGAGTTTTAAAGAGGAGCAGATAAAAGACAGCGAACTGGAAGTAATACTTGGTGCAGCTCAATTTGCTCCAAGTGCAATGGGGCAACAACCGTGGCATTTTACTGTAATACAAAATAAGGAGATCTTGAACAAAATAAACCTTATAACAAAGAAGGTCTATGAAAAATCAGGCATTCCAAGGCTTGAAGAAAGGGCAAAGGCAGAAAATTTCAGCCCGTTTTACCATGCACCCACATATATCATTGTTTCGGTGGATGAAAAATCGGTTGCACCTATTGCCGACGGAGCTTTGGCATTGGGAAATGCCTTGCTGGCTGCTGAGGGGCTTGGTATAGGGGCATGCTGGATTCATGCCGTCAATTTTCTTTACACAACGGACGAGGGAAAAGAGTTGTTTAAGGAATTGGGTATTCCGGATGGGTATGTTCCGATAGGCTCCGGGGCTTTTGGCTATATTTCGGGAGAGAAACCCCAGCCTGCACCGAGAAAGGAAGGTATTGTGAACATAATAAAATAAAGCAGTTGGCTTGATTTACAGCATTATAAGATAAACACCTTGGGGTAGGTTTTTTAAAGCGGATTAAATAAAAGTAATATAATCAAAAAAATAGGAGGTAAAATATGTCGAAGGTAGCAAAAAATTTAACGGATCTGATAGGGAATACACCGCTATTGGAGCTCACAAATTACAACAAATTAAATAACCTTGAGGCGAAGGTAATAGCCAAGTTGGAGTACTTCAATCCGGCATCCAGTGTGAAGGACAGAATCGGGTATGCGATGATTAAGGATGCTGAAGAAAAGGGACTTCTGGATAAGGATACGGTTATTATAGAACCGACAAGCGGAAATACGGGTATTGCACTGGCTTTTGTGGCAGCAGCTAAAGGATATAAGCTCATTTTGACAATGCCCGATACCATGAGCGTGGAAAGAAGGAATTTGCTAAAGGCATTGGGAGCGGAGCTTGTGCTGACTCCAGGTGCTGAAGGAATGGGAGGAGCAATCAGAAAGGCAGAGGAATTGGCGGCACAAGTGTCCAAGTCCTTTATTCCCCAGCAGTTTAAAAACCCTGCAAATCCGGAGATTCATAAATTGACTACTGCCGAAGAGATTTGGAGAGACACCGACGGACAGGTGGATATATTTGTTGCAGGTGTCGGTACGGGAGGAACCATATCCGGTGTTGGCGAGGTTTTGAAGCAAAGAAAACCCGAGGTGAAAATTATTGCCGTAGAACCTTTTGATTCCCCGGTACTGTCGGGAGGTGCCAAAGGACCCCATAAAATTCAAGGTATAGGTGCAGGTTTTGTTCCGGATAACTTTAAAAAAGAAGTTGTGGATGAGATTTTCAAGGTAAAAAATGAGGAAGCCTTTGAAACATCAAGGAAGCTTGCAGCTTCCGAGGGACTCCTGGTAGGGATTTCATCCGGTGCTGCAGCCTTTGCGGCGACACAGATTGCGAAAAGACCGGAAAACAAAGGTAAGACTATTGTTGTACTTCTGCCGGATACGGGAGAGAGGTATCTTTCCACACCATTGTTTAAAGAAGGGCAATAAATTTTCACACCGAATAAATTTCGTTGTTTATGGAGGAATACTATGGAAACAGATAAGCTTAAGTTGTTTAAAAAGCTCTCCGATGCAGTCTTGGACATGGATGAAGATAAGACTGTGGAGTTCTCCAAAGAGGCAGTCGACAGAGGGGTTGATGCCTATGAAGCCATAGACAAAGGGCTTGCAGACGGTATGGAACGGGCAGGTAAGCTTTTTGAGGAAGAAGAGTATTTTATTCCGGAACTCCTTATGTGTTCCGATGCAATGTATGCAGGGATCAATGTTCTAAAACCCCATATCAAATCGGAGGAGCAAGGGGAGAAAAGCAAGATTGTGATAGGTGTGGTAGAGGGAGATACTCATGACATTGGAAAAAACCTCGTCAAAATCATGCTTGAGTCTGCGGGATTTGAGATTATTGATTTGGGAAGGGATGTTCCGCCTCAGAAATTTGTTGATACGGCAAAAGAAACCGATGCCGATGTAATTGCTTTGTCGACATTGATGACTACAACCATGGATGGAATGTCAGAAGTTATTAACATATTGAATAAGGAAAATATACGGGATAAGTTCAAAGTAATTGTAGGAGGAGGACCTATATCTCAAAGCTTTGCCGACAAGATAGGTGCCGATGGATATTCGGTAAATGCAGCGGAAGCAGTAAGACTCGTAAGAAAGTTATTAAATTCAAATTTGGTATTGACAACGAGTTAGATTTGTATTAAAATCATATTAAATTAATAGGAATACTATGGATTATGCAGCTGACTAGAAAACTAGAGGCCATAACTTTAATTAGTTATGGCCTTTTTCTATCTAAATTAATGACGATAAGTTGACTAATCAGATAGGATTACATACCAATATGAACTATAAGGTGGAATTATAAATGAGTATAGCTGAATTAAAAAAAGATCAAATGACTGCAAAAGAAAGAATCAAAGCTTTTGCTGAAGGCAAGCCCTATGACAGGATTCCCTGCAATTTGTTCATAGGGGATCATGCGGCACGATTGATAGGGGCAAAGGTTTCAGAGCTGCATTTATCGGTGGAAAAGGCTGTTGAGGCACAGATAGTTGCACACAAAGTTTATGAAACTGAAGGTGCGGCAGTGGGGCCGGGATTGGGAGGAATAGCTGAGGCTATCGGGAGCAAACTGGAGTTTCCCCATAATGGGGCACCCTTCGTTTCCGAGTATGCGGTGAAAGAATATGAAGATCTTGACCGGTTGAGTATACCCAACCCAGTTACAGGAGGAAGATTTTCAATAATCCTTCAAGCAGCGGAGAAACTTGTGGAGGAGTTGGGAAGTAAAATACCCATATCTGTAGGTGTACCGGGACCCTTTAGCACAGCGGGTAATTTAAGGGGTGCCGAAAACTTCATGAGAGACCTTTACAAAAATCCTGAGTTTGCCCATAGGCTGCTGAGACTTGCCACAGATACTACCATTGCTTTTGTCAGGGAAGCTGCAAAGCTTGATGTAAACATAAATATAGCCGAACCTAGTGCGTCGGGCAGCCTGATAAGCAGAAAACAGTTCAAAGAGTTTGCATTTCCATATTTGAAGGAGTTGGTGGATGAAATAAAAGCTCTTGGCAAACCGGCACCGTCACTTCATATTTGCGGGAATTCAAAAAATATATGGGATTACATGGCCGATACGGGAGCCGGACTTTTAAGCATTGACGATCAGGTGGATTTGGAGGAGGCAAAACATACCGTTGGGGATAGAGTGGTGCTTGTCGGAAACGTGAGACCCACCGAAACCATGTATCTCGGGAAACCTAAGGATGTCGAGGAAAATGTGAAAGAATGCTTGAGAAAAGCTTATGACAACCCGAAAGGATATATTCTTGCACTAGGCTGCGGACTTCCCATACCCACACCACCGGAGAATATTCATGTCCTAAGGGATTCGGCAAGAAAGTTTGGGCAGTATCCCTTGAATCCGGAAAATTTCAATTAACATTATTTTAAATTTTTACAATATCAGTCAGGAGGCAAGATTATGAGTAAGTTTATAGACCGTCCAAGGTATGTGTGTGCCCTTGGAGGAGCAATAGGTACATTGAAAAATCTTCATAGAACCATTCCGATTTTACATGCGGCGGCAGGCTGCGGGGGAAATATTTCCAATGCACTCAACTATGCTTCGGGATATTTGGGAAGCGGATATTGTGCCGGGCAAGCCCTCTCAAGCTCAAACGTTTATGAGCAGGAAATTGTATTCGGTGGAGAGGAACGTCTCTATGAACAAGTGGAGAATACTTTAAAAATCATGGACGGAGACCTGTACTTTATTTTATCGGGATGCATGGTGGAGATGATCGGAGATGATGTTGAAAGTGTTGCAAAAAGGTTTAGAGACAGGAATGTGACATTATTGGCTGCCGATACGGGAGGCTTTCACGGTAATTCTTTTAAAGGGTACGACATTGTGTTGAGTAAATTGTTTAGTGAGTTTACCGTCAAGACGAATGTAAAAAACGAAAAGCTTATAAATCTTTGGGGAATTGTGCCTGTGCAGGATGTCTTCTGGAAGGGTAACCTTAAGAACCTTAAACAGCTTATAGAGGATCTTGGGTATGAAGTTAACACATTTTTCGGGGAGAATGAATCTTTGGATAATTTGAAAAATGCCGGCAGTGCCGTCTTGAATGTTGTAGTTTCGGACATAGCCGGGATAGAACCCGCCAAGGTATTTGAAGAGGTGCATGGAGTACCTTATATATCGGTGCCTTTCCCGATAGGACCCCACGGAACAAAGGAATTTATAACAAAAATAGCCGAGAGATTGGGCATTGAAAAAGTGTTTGCAGACAAGGTGATAAAAAAGCATCAAGCCCGTTATTTCAGCTACATAGAAAGAATTGCTGATGTTTACAACGACCTGGATTTGCAGAGATATGCCATAATTGTGGCTGATTCGTCCTATGCCCAGGCATTGACAAGATTCTTAAGCGATGACCTTGGGTGGATTCCCGAACTGGTGGTAATCACCGACATTTTGACCGAGGAGCAGAAAGATATTGTAAGGGAAAGGTTCAATAATTTGGAGTCGGGACTTAAACCAAAAGTGGTTTTTGATACAGATACTTCCAGCGTAAAAAGACATTTCAGAGATGTATGGCCAAGCAATAACGGAAGTAAATACTACAATTCTTTCAGTCCGGCGTTTATTCTCGGAAGCAGTTTCGAAAAAGATTTGGCCGAAGAGCTGAAGATTCCCCATTTAAGTGTGACTTATCCCATATCCAACAGGGTTGTAATGGATAGGGCATATGCGGCTTATGACGGAGCTATTAGGCTTACGGAGGATATTTTCAGTACATTGGTCGCAAACAGATAGGAGGAGATAGTATGGATTATATCAAGGAAAAAGTGCCGCCGGTTAGAGAAGACAGGTTAAAAGCGTGCAATGCCTTCGGAGGGTCTTGCTGCGAACTGAGCAAAAGAGGTAAAAAGGGTTGTCTGAACGGCGTAAAAAGGACCTTCGCTCAAACTCAGGGATGCCAGTTGAACTTGAGTTTGGCAATACTCAATACAATAAGAAATGCAGTGATAATTGTTCATGCCCCCATAGGCTGCGGTGGAGGAAGTTTGTCCATGGCGGGTGTAAACAAGGGATTTCAGAAACTGAGGGATCCCAATGCAAGAGGCCTGGTTTGGCTTAATACAAATCTTGATGACAATGATGTGGTGAGCGGGGGAGAGAAAAAATTAAGAGAAGCTGTGCTATATGCAGAGAGTGAGTTCAGGCCTGAGGCCATCATAGTTGTAAACAGTTGCGTTCCGGCAATAATAGGGGATGACATTGACAGCATTCTTGACGATTTGCAAAAGCAGGTAAATGCCCAAATTGTTCCGGTACACTGCGAAGGATTCAAGACCAAGATAATGGCCAGTGCCTATGACTCTGTATACCATGGGATTTTGCGAAATCTAGTCGATAGGCCCAAAGAACTGAGGGAAGCTATATATGAGGATGAGCTTGAAGAGTTGAAAGAAAAATACCGAAAGAGCAGAACGGTAAACATCCTCAATGTTTCTTCCATGAGCCGTCAGGATGAGGAGGAGCTTACACGCCTGGTGAAGGCTTTGGGATTGGAAGTCAGGATTTATCCCTGCTATGCCTCAGCCGATGACTTTGCCTATGTTGACGAGGCGGCTCTCAATGTAAGCATTTGTGCAACCCATGATGATTATTTTGTGGAACATATCAAAGAAAAGTACGGAATTCCCTTTGTGTTAAGGTCCATACCCATAGGGATAAAGAATACCAATCAGTGGCTCTTGGATATAGCCAAGTTTTTTGGCCTGGAAGAAAAGGCAAACAGACTCATTGAAGCTGAAACTAAAGAGTTGGAAGAGGCGTTGGAGCCCTTCAAGGAACAGCTTAAGGGTAAGAAGGTTTTCTTAGGCGGTGGAGAAATCAGAATACTTTCCACTGCAGAGCTATTGCAGAGCATGGGTATGGAAATTGTTGGGCTTAAGGGATACCATTATGACCACTTTGCAGAACCATTGCTGGATATGATTGAAAACAACGAGAACATAGTATTCAATGTTGCAACGGGTCAGCCCTTTGAACAGGCTAATTTGCTAAACAGACTAAAACCTGATTTGTACATAGGTCACATCGGCACAAACGGTTACACTGCAAAACAAGGCTTCCCGATCTATCCACTGTTCGGCCAGTCTTCAATTTATATGGGATACCAGGGGGCTTATGAAATAGTTAGAAGGATTGCAAGATTGTTGAGAAATCCATTATTTAACCGCAATTTTGTCGGAAATTCAAAGCTTCCCTACAGAATCGAATGGTATGAGCAAGATCCTTTCACCTATATCGACGACAGTGCAGCATTGTAAATTTCAGATGCATTTTAATCGAGGTGGTATTATGAGAAAAAAACTATTGGAATTGAATGATAAATTAATAAGTTTATACATAATTATTGCGTTTTTCATACTTTGGGAAATAGCACCTAAAATCGGCTGGGCCAATCCAAACTTTGTACCCCCATTTTCAAGGATAGTGGCTGAAGCTAAGAAGTTGACCTTTCTGCGATTGTTTATAGAAGCATCAGTAAGTTTAAAGAGAATATTTATAGGATTTACCCTTGCATCACTTGTTGCATTGCCTACAGGGTTTATACTGGGAGGTGCGTTTCCTAGACTGGAGAGATTTTTAAAAGCCCTTCTCAAATTCCTGTCTCAAATACCACCCTTTATATTGCACCCGGTTTTTGTAGTAATATTCGGAATCGGTGAAAAAAGTATATTTACTGTGATATTCTGGTCGGCCTTCTGGCCGGTCATGTTTACCACTGTAGTGGGAGTGCAAAGCGTTGACCCGCTCCTTATAAAAAGTGCGAAGTCCATGGGGGCAAATAACATAACCGTATTTTTAAAAGTAGTTATGCCTGGGGCAATGACATCAATATTTACCGGTATAAAGACGGGATTGACCATGAGCTTTATGATGCTGATAGGTGCCGAAACTATTGGAGCAGACTCGGGATTGGGATGCCTCATACACAATTCGCAAAGCATGGGATTCATTCCCAGGATTTATCTGGGAGTAATATTAATTGCCGTAATAGGGCTTGCAGTAAATTATGGAGTTCAATGGCTTGAAGAAAACATCATTACATGGAAGGAGGCAAGCCATGATAGAGGAATTTAGTTATGCCAGATTGGAAAAGGAACGGGAAGGTAGTTTAAAAACAATTGATAGCGATAAATTTAAAGACTTTTCAAAAAAATTAATTAGTTTTCTTTACGGGCGTATATCGGTAATTCTGTTCTTTTTAATATGGGAGGCGGCTTCCAAATATGATTTGATTCCAAGTTCGGTGATACCGCGACCCACCAAGGTTTTTGCCTCACTGGTTGCTTCTGTGCTATCGGGCGAACTTTTGTCGCATATGAAGATTAGCCTCTTTAGAGCTGTTTCGGGATTTTTGCTGGCAGCTGTCATAGCCATTCCCATGGGATTTTTACTGGGAACCTTCTTTAAAACCTTTGAAAAAGCACTGCTGCCTTTCCTTAGAATGTTGGAAAAGCTTAATCCCTTTGCACTGTTTCCGGTTTTTATGATCCTATTTGGAATCGATAATGTACAGAAAATCGCTATTATTTTCTGGGTTGCCCAGTGGCCTTTATTATTCAACACCATCGCAGGAACGAGAAGTATTGAGCCCAATATGATTAAATCTGCGAGAACCATGGGGGCCAACAGAAAGGTGTTGTTTTTCAAAGTTATACTTCCCGCTGCTGTTCCGGGGATATTTACCGGAGTGAAAATAAGTGCCCAAGTATCTTTCTTTATGATTATAGCTTCGGAGATGGCAGGTTCGAGTCAGGGCTTGGGATGGTATTATCATTCCAGCAACCAGGCCTACAATGTGCCGTTGATGTATGGGATCATACTTTTCATCACAGTCCTTTCGGTAATTATAAATGTATTGTTTACAAGACTGGAAAAACATTTTTTGGTTTGGAAGGAAACATCCTTTCAACAATAATTGATAAGGATTTTAAAAGTAAAAGGGGAGAAGTTAAATGTCTGTTCAAAACAAAGTAAAGTTTATTACAGTTGCTGTTGTAGCATTGATATTGACTGTTAGCATAAGCATTGGGGCTTATGTGGGAAAGACAAAGGTGGGTTCACCCTCGGAATTGTCAGATTTGAAGGATAGCATCGAAACATCGGCAGATAATTCAACGGTGGATGATAAAGACCTTATACCCATCAGGACTTATACAAGAAAAAATTGTACATCAACACCCATACTGGTTGCCGACGTAAAAGGCTTTTTTAGGGAGCAAGGTTTGAAACTGGTATTTACAGGCGAGTTGAAGAGCACAGATATATTGCCGTCAGTACTGAACGGAAACAATGATTTTGCAGAAACTCATCCAAACGCACTGGCCACTTACATTGCCGGTGGGGCTCCGATAAAGGCAATAGGACGTGCGATAATAGAACCCGGTCCGGAGGTGGATCCAAAGTTCAGGCACATGAGATGGTTTGTTAGGGCCGACTCCGGAGTAAAAACCTGGGAAGATCTAAAGGAGTATAAAAAAGGAGAGAAAATCAATCACAACGGATTGGCACCTAGCTGCACAACATTCATAGCAAGCACCATATTTGACAAATACGGAATAGGAAGGGATAGGTTGAACTTTATAAACTTCGATACCGACCAGGCTGCACTCCAGGCATTACAGCAAGGAAATATCGATATTGCATGCGTGCATCCTCCGTTTTATAAGCTGGCGGAAGACTCCGGGCTGACTTTAATCGGCGACTCGTCGGATTCGGGATTGGGTGAAGCTGCAGGACTCTATTTGTACTATTTCACCGAAAAGTTTATCAAGGAAAAACCTGATATTGTACATAGGTTTGCAAGGGCGATGCAGAAAGCACAGGCATGGGCAAACGAAAATCCTGAAGAGGCTGCAAAAATTACTGCAGATTTCATCGGATCCGACGGAAATGCCAGTCATTGGTATGCAACTACGACGGTTATAGACGAAGAGCAGGTTGAACCCTGGGTAAATGATTTGATTGTAAACGGTAAATTGAAAGAAGGACAGATTAAAATATCCGATTTAATAACACATGAATTTGAAGTTCAATAACAGAGAAGACTTTGACAGTAGTTTTAAATATTAAAAGGCAGAGGTGATGGGGTTATGACTAAGGTATTGTCAAAGAACTCGGATGGAAAAACTCCAGATGCGGGCAGGGATAAAATTGTTATAAAGAATATAAACAGGGTTTTCAATATCAAGAGGAACAACGGCGGTAAAAAAGATTTTGTTGCGATAAAGGACGTGAACTTGAATATTAAGGCCGGTGAATTTCTGACAATTGTCGGGCCTAGCGGCTGCGGAAAATCCACCTTGCTAGACATAATCGCCGGGCTTTCCAAGCCTACCTCCGGAGAGATATATATTGACGACAAAATTATAACCGGTCCGGCTCTAGACCGGGGAATAGTACTCCAGGGTTATGCACTATTCCCGTGGAGAACGGTCAGACACAATGTCGAATTTGGCCTAGAGATAAAAGGAATAAAGAAAAAGGATCGCAGGGAAATAAGTTCGAGGTTTATCAAACTTGTCGGACTTGAAGGGTTTGAAGATAGGTATCCCTACGAGTTGTCCGGGGGAATGAGACAGAGGGTAGCCATAGCAAGAGCTCTTGCCTATGATCCTGAAGTACTTTTAATGGATGAGCCTTTTGCGGCTATAGATGCCCAGACAAGGGAAGTTATGCAGGATGAGCTTCTTAGAATATGGGAGGAAACCAACAAGACAATAATATTTGTCACACACAGCATTGAGGAAGCTGTAGGCTTGGCGGACAGGGTGGCAATAATGTCGGCAAATCCCGGGTATATCAAAGAGATAGTAGATGTTGACCTGCCAAGACCGAGAAGGATTGGAGATATAAGAAATTCAACCAATTTTTCATGGATTACCCATAGAGTGTGGGAGATACTGCAAAACGTCCAGAAGGAAGTTGCGGTTAAAGAAAATAACTCAAATATTGCCGAAGAAATTTCCATTTCAGCGACAATATAAACGGGAAGTGTTACTATGGCTGATACTGTAACTCTAAAGATATATGGAATGACTTGCACATTGTGTTCCATAACTATTGAGTCTGCTCTCTCAAAAAAGAAGGGAGTAACGAATGCCGCTGTGAATTATGCTGCTGAAAAGGCGGTTGTCGATTATGACAAAGACGTAGTTTCCATAGAAGATATTAAAAAATCCATTGAGAAGTTAGGGTTTGCTGTGGAGTTGAGCAGTGAAGCCAGTGTATCGGGGAGCAAGCTGGCTGATAGGGAGAGAAAAAAATTACTTTGGCTTTTCATACTGTCGACAATTTTCAGTATACCGCTGCTTCTATGCATGCTTTCCGAGGGTGTAGGCTTTTGCCATGATTTATTGGATCCCGGAACAAAGACAGGTTGGAGCAAGACTTTGTATGAACTTAGGCTTAAAGCATTGTTTTTGCACGATTGGAGACTGCAACTGATTTCAGCAACACCAGTGCAACTTTTTATCGGTGCACGATTTTACAAAAATGCTTTCCGGTCGGTCTTGGCAAGGAAAGCTACGATGGACCTCTTGGTAGTCCTTGGGACAACGGCTGCGTATGTCTACAGTGTTTATATAGTAATTTTCCAGAATTATGCCTATGTGTCAAGACTACAGGGGGGATATTTTGAAACCTCTTCAGTAATAATAACCCTTGTCTTACTGGGCAAGTACTTGGAATCCCTTGCCAAGGGTAGGACTTCAAAGGCTATTGAGGCACTCATGGACTTAAGACCTAAAACAGCAAGAGTAATTCGAGACAGTGCTGAAATTGATGTTCCGATAGATGATGTTGTAGTTGGAGACATAATTGTTGTAAGACCGGGAGAAAAAATTCCTGTGGACGGAATTATAATTGAAGGTCATTCTGCAATTGATGAATCCATGCTAACAGGCGAGAGTCTTCCGGTGGAAAAGAAAGAAAATGATTTTGTAACCGGTGCATCCATCAACAAATACGGAACCTTCAAGTTTAAAGCTACAAAAGTCGGAAGTGAAACCAGACTTGCCGGAATTATCAAATTTATTGAAGAGGCTCAGGGGAGCAAGGCCCCTATTCAAAAAATTGCAGACAGGGTAAGTAGCTATTTTATACCCTTTGTAATATTGACTTCCCTTGCCACATTCGCCTACTGGTATTTTATCGTTTACAAGCAGGTGCTTTTCGTTATTAACATACCCATAATTAATGCCGTTTCGGTACTGGTTGTATCATGCCCTTGTGCCCTTGGACTTGCAACTCCGACAGCCATAATGGTAGGCATGGGTAAAGGTGCTCAGAACGGTATTCTAATTAAGAAGGGGGAAACCCTTGAAACGGCATACAAATTGGATGCTATTGTTTTTGACAAAACCGGTACCCTTACCGAAGGAGTACCTGAAATTTCCGATATTTTCATTCCGGAAAAGAGCAAAGCTCTCTATAGTGAAAAGGATGTGCTGCTATTGGCTGCCATTGCTGAAAAGAAATCGGAACATCCTTTGGGTGAGGCCATATACAAAAGGGGAAAGGAACTTAAAGGTGAAGAACTTCCGGATCCTGACAGCTTTAAGGCGGTGCCGGGCAAGGGGGTTCAAGCCATGATAGAAGATAAAAGCCTTTTGATTGGTACACCTTCATTATTAAGGGAGAATAACATTGATTATTCCGAGGCAGAAAGGTTCTTGGAAAAGGTTTATTCCGAAGGCAAAACAGCTGTACTGATTTCTGAGAATAATACATTGATTGGCGTTTTGGCATTGTCGGATACCGTAAAGGAATGTGCGGTAAGAGCTGTTGAAGAGCTGAAAAGAATGGGTATTGACGTGTTTATGATAACCGGAGATAATGTTAATGCTGCCAAAGCTGTCGGACTAAAGACCGGAATAGAAAATGTTATAGCTGAAGTCTTGCCGGAAGATAAAGCAAAGGAAATTTTAAGAATCAAAGACAAGGGCAAAATAGTAGGTATGGTGGGGGATGGAATAAATGACTCACCGGCACTTGCTGCCGCAGATGTCGGATTTGCCATAGGAACGGGTACCGATATAGCAATTGAAACAGGAGATATTGTACTTCTTACGGATGATTTGGTGAGCATACCCAATGCAGTCAAACTGTCCAAGAGTACAATAAGAAAAATCAAGCAGAACCTGTTCTGGGCGTTTATCTACAACATTTTGGGAATACCCATTGCCGCAGCGGGACATCTGAATCCTGTTGTGGCAGCGGTGGCAATGACATTAAGTTCAATATCGGTGCTTGTCAATTCCCTTAGTTTAAAGCGGTTGAAGTTTACTAGGGTTAATAGCGGTTTATCTTTTAAAAACGAGGTGTTGGTTAATGAAAGTGGTTGCATTTAACGGAAGTCCAAAAGTTAACGGAAATACGGCACAAAGTCTTGGAATTGTTCTCGAGGAACTTGAAAAAGAGGGTATTGAAACCGAACTGGTGCAGGTTGGAGGTAAAAAGCTTTCAGGCTGCAGGGCATGCATGATATGCAGAGAGAAGCAAAATAAGCGGTGTGCAATAAATGATGATGAAATGAACAGCTTTATTGAAAAAATGATTGAAGCCGATGGAATACTTTTAGGTTCACCAACTTACTTTAGCAATGTAACTTCTGAAATGAAAGCCCTAATTGACAGGTGCGGCTTTGTCGCAAAGAGCAACTCCGGGCTTTTAAAAGGCAAAGTGGGGGCACCGGTGGTGGCTGTACGCAGAGCCGGAAGCAATTTTACCTATTCGGCCATTAACTTCTTCTTTGGAATTTCCGAGATGATTGTCCCGGGGAGCACATATTGGAATATGACTTTGGCACTGCAGCCGGGGGATGTGTGGAAGGATGAGGAGGGAATAATCACCTTCAGAAATCTTGGAAAAAACATGGCGGAACTCTTGAAAAAGCTAAAGGGCTGAGAATAGGTAAAATATTTGGTAGAAACGTATAAGGACAAAATGAATTTATATCTTTCGCAACATTTTTAAGGAGGACTTCATATGAGAAAAAATTCTATTTTGGTGATATTTTCGTTCGTATTAGCCTTGGCATTTTCCAACGCAAATGTATTTGCCGGAAATCCGGATTATATAGGACATTGGGCAGAAAATCAAATAAAGGAGTTTATAGAAAAGGGATATATATTGGGTTATCCCGACGGTAGTTTCAAGCCGGACAAGGAAATTACCCGAGCGGAGTTTTTTGCTCTGACTAATCGTGTGCTCGGACTGAAAGATAAAGGAGATGTTGCCTTTACCGATGTGGAAAAAGGTTTATGGTATGAAGATGAGATATATAATGCTGTAAATGCGGGGTATATAACCGGCTACGGTGACGGAACGGTAAGACCGAATGATATTATCAATAGAGTTGAGGTGTGCAAAATACTGGCCGGTTTGCTAAAATGGGATGCTCATTTTGAAAAGGAGGATTTTAGTTGCAAGGATGCAGACGATGTTCCCGATTGGGGCAAAGGGGATTTGATTTGTGCAATACACCATGGGTTCATTAAATGCTCAGCCGACAATTGGGTTCAGCCCTATAAGGGAGTTACCCGGGCGGAGGCAGTGGTTTTATTGTACAAAGCCAAAGTCGGGGAAGTCGATGAAAGTGTAATTCCGGTTACAACTGCTGAAGGTGAACTTACCGGGATACTTATAGATAAGCATTGCTTTGCCTTTAAGGAACCGGAAAAAGACACGGTGCACTGCCTTAAAATGAAGGGTTGTGCTGCTAGCGGATATGGAGTGGCAGTAAAACAAAGTGATGATAATTACATATTCTATAAGTTCGATGAAAAAGGACAGGAAATTGCAAAAAGTATTTTAGACACCACGACAAAAGAAAGCAATGTAGTTGTTTTGGCCAAAGGTGTAATTAGCGGTGAAACCATTAGAATTACCGAACTGGTAGAGAAATAATTAAATTTGTCTTTCGAGAAAATGGTTGGAGCATTTCGGAGGGGATTGAAATGAAGCCGAGGGAAGCTATTGACAACAATACAAAGACTTTTGGGAGTTTACTTCTTAAATATATGTCTGTGTTGTTTGGTGTGACAGCTGTTATTGTTGTTTATCTGGTTTTAAAGCATCATGGGCATATTGATTTGATAAAGCTTGTCTACGACCTTTTTATGCTTAAGTATTTACCCTCGCTTGGCAGTGATTCAAGCTACGGTTTGTTGTTCGTTTTAGGCATACTTACTTCGGTTCACTGCATAGGCATGTGCGGCGGTATAGCAATATCACAGACAATAAATAAAGGGGAGAGTTTGCAGGGCGAGAAAAAAGATATAAAGGTATTGATGCTTCCATCGGCTTTATATAATTTTGGAAGAGTTTTATCCTACACTTTTGTCGGTGGGCTTGTAGGTGCCTTGGGGCAGGTATTGAGCCTTAACGGATTTCTCAAGGGCGTTGTTCCCATTGTGGGAGGAGTTCTTATGGTCATAATGGGAATAAAGCTTCTTGGAATATTTCCTGCACTCAGAAAATTCAACATTCCCGTTCCCACCTTTGTGGCCAAGAGACTGCTTTCCAAAAACAACTATACACCTTTTATCGTGGGAATACTCACCGGTTTGATGCCTTGCGGACCTCTTCAGATTGTTCAATTGTATGCCTTGGGCACAAGAAGCTTTTTTGTAGGTGCACTGTCAATGTTTGTATTCTCCATGGGAACTTTTCCTCTACTTTTCCTTTTTGGAATTCTAAATTCTTTTATAAGTAAGAAAAACTCCAACAAAATATTTAAGCTGTCGGCTGTATTGGTGATTGTTCTGGGGGTTGTCATGGTTGGAAGAGGACTGGCACTTTCGGGTATAAGCTTGAATTTCGGAAACTACGATACTGCTGTTTCAGAGGGTGTTGCGATAATTGAGGGAGATTTTCAAAGGGTTGTTACCAAGCTTGAACCGGGAAGTTATTCCCCCATTGCAGTACAGAGGGGGATACCGGTGAAGTGGATAATTACGGCAGATAAGGAGAGTTTGAATCAGTGCAACAATGAGATAATCATACCCAAACTTAATATAAGCAAAAAACTGACTGAGGGTGATAATGTTATTGAGTTTACTGCTGAAAGTGAGGGAGAAATTGTTTACACCTGCTGGATGGGTATGATAAAAAGCAGTATTTATGTCGTTTCGGATTTGAAGGATATACCCAAAGATGTGAATTTTCTTGGAAGCAGCCAAGGCAAAAGGGAAAACATGAGCTGCAACATGGGCAATTTGCCTGGAGAATATGTTTTCGATACAGATGACAATAGTTCCAATGAAAAATGTGCAATGCCTAATGAAAAATGTGACATGGAAGAAGAGCAGTGTTTTATGGATGAAAAGCAAACGAAGATAAATAGCGGAAGCGGAAAAGAAATTGTTGAACCGGTAAAAGAAACTTCACAACCGATAAAGGAAACTTCCCAACCGATAAAAGAAACTTACCAACCGATAAAGGTTGAAACATGGGAGGGGTATCTGATTGACAGGCACTGTTTTGGAATGATAGAACCGCAAAAAGAAACGCGGGCATGCCTTTTGATGGATGAATGTGCGGATAGCGGATATGGTATTGCAGTGAAGCAGGACGATGGAAACTATAAATTTCTTGTTTTTGATGAAAAGGGACACAACCTTGCTTTTGAACAATTAAACAAGTTGACGAGAAATTCCGGATTTAAAACTGTTGTTAGGGGTAGCATTTCGGAAAATACGATAAAAGTGTCCGAATTACTTATTGAATCCGAATAAAAATTGCATTAGGCATTTTGCATTATGCCTTAAGTGAATTGGTATCTGTAATTAAGTGAAATTTTTCCTAGGGTATTGACATATAAAAAAATATGATTTAAAATATATTAAAACGATAGGAATACTTGTGTTAATGCTGGTTGACCGGAAAGACTGGAGACCAAGCTAGATGACACCTATGGTGTTGTATGGCTTGGTTTTTTTGTTTGGGTCAGGGGCTTTCGAAGGTCGTGAAAGCCTAAGAAATGAAAGGAGTTCGATGCACCTGAGATTTTATTTAACTTCTTTCGAACGAAGTAAAAGAAGTAAAAGCGAAGGGCTCGATGCAAGGTCCGGTCGGCTAAATTAGAAAGTTTAAAGCAATTAGATATGGAGTGCAAATTAATCTTACGAAAAGGAGCGATGGTCATGGCTAAAAAAATCAAACAGATTGCTATTTATGGAAAAGGAGGGATTGGAAAGTCAACAACAACTTCAAATATAAGTGCGGCACTTTCAGTAGCAGGATATAAGGTTATGCAGTTCGGATGCGATCCTAAAAGCGATTCGACAAATACCTTAAGAGGTGGAAAATACATACCTACCGTTCTCGATACATTGAGGGAAAAGAATGTGGTTAAGGCAAGTGAAGTAATATATGAAGGCTTTAACGGCATATATTGCGTTGAAGCAGGTGGACCTGCACCGGGTGTGGGTTGTGCCGGAAGAGGTATTATCACTGCAGTTCAATTGTTCAAGCAGCAAAAAGTTTTTGAGGAGCTTGACCTAGACTTTGTAATATACGATGTACTGGGGGATGTTGTGTGCGGTGGTTTTGCAGTTCCTATTCGTGAGGGAATTGCGGAACATGTCTTTACAGTATCCTCAGCAGATTTCATGGCAATATATGCGGCAAACAATCTGTTTAAAGGAATACAGAAATATTCCAATTCCGGTGGTGCACTGCTAGGTGGCGTTATTGCCAACTCTATAAACGCACCCTATGCAAAGGAAATTGTGGATGATTTTGTAAAGCAGACCAATACTCAAGTCATTGAATATGTTCCAAGATCGGTTACCGTTACACAAAGTGAGCTTCAAGGAAAAACTACCATTGAAGCGGCTCCCGATTCTCAACAGGCAAAGATTTATAAAAGCCTTGCCCAAAAGATTGCAGAACATACCGATTCAAAAGTTCCTACTCCGCTTGATATTAGCGATTTGCGTGCTTGGGCGTCAAGATGGGGAGATTACCTGTTAGCCCTTGAAACGGGAGAAGTTAGAACAGAGGTAAGCAGCAATATTTAGATTATTGTAGTGAGCATTAAAAATGGCTATAAATCATAAAGAAATGATTGATAGCCATTTTCTTAGTGTTCAAAAAAAGAATAAAAAGAGTTAAAACTAGCCGTTATTGCTATTCGGCTGCTTTTCAACGATGATGACTGTGCTTCCGGTTGGTTCGAATCCTGAACCGGTGGCAAGGTAAAATGTTATTGTATGCTCGCCGACCATAGTCAGATTGACATTGTTCCAGATAACTGCGTTTGAAAAAGCATTTCCCGTAACTTCTACTCCGTTGATATTGGTTTCGTGCATAACTTCGTTCAGTGGATTAGTTATTCTATATTTGAAGTTTACCAAACCGTTAGGCACATTAAAAACCGTTGTATAAGTAACAAAGTTCATTACAATAGGCGGTGCTTTAAAAAACGGATTAAAAAGCAGGTCTCGCCCGCGAAGCTTTGTTATCTCGTCGAATACAAGAATATTAACAATTGCTGGTGAAATGTTTAAAATGATAATCCCCACCCTTACTAAGTATACTTTTGCTTTGATTTTATATAGAATATTCTACTTTATTTTGGCTATTTGTTCAACTATGCGTAAATAAAATGCTTATGAATTTGGAGTTAGTTTCGGTTTGAGTTTGCTATACTTTGGAGTTAAGACTAAATAAAAGGAAAGAGTGAAGTAAAATACCTATTATTTTTCTCCACCAAAATATACCGGTGCATATTATTCCAAGAACTAGGAGCTACGAGTCTAAGAGAATGTATGACTTGCTCCGGGTCGAATCAAACTCGCTAACGCTCGAACAGGTGATTCGACTAATCCTCCGCTTCGTCTACATTCTCTAAGACTCTCCGCAATGTTCTTTCCATAATATGCACCGGTGGCTTGGTGCAATGTATTGGCGGAGTTTATTTCAAGATTGTAAATGTGTTTAGAGGATAAGCTCAGCCAGTATAGTTTCATCTTGATTAAAATTAGAATATTACAATACCTACAGATTTGGCTAGTGAAGAAAAATACGGAAGAAACATTGTGGAGCTAGTCGTAGAGCCTGTTAATACGACGAGGATAGGGAGAGCATTGTCTGAGCGAAGCGAGTTTTGCTCGACCCCGAGGAGTATTTACAGGCTCTAGACAGCGAAACTCTAGTTTCTGGAGTATTTTTCTTCACCTATGATATTGATCTCTAAATTTCCAATATATTGATTAGTGAATATTTATGTATTAAAATGTCTATATAATTTTTAGAGTGTGTCGTTAAAATCCAATTTAAAAGAGGTGCTGATATGATTAAACGTGCTAATGAGATGGTTAAGGAAATAAAAGAACAAATGAGAGGTGGAAAAGGTTCCGTTGAAATACTTCACATATTCAAACAGGAAGAGCTTAAAGGTAAAGCCAGACTTTGTGCGAAGATTACATTAGAGCCCGGTTGCTCCATTGGCCTTCACCAGCATGACAATGAGGAAGAAATATTTTATGTGATACAGGGCAAGGGTACGGTAGATGATAATGGAACCTTAAGTGAAGTGAAAGCAGGGGACGCTATTCTTACAGGAAACGGAGCATCCCATTCCATAGAGAATACCGGTGACAGTACTTTGGAATTGATGGCTGTTATCTTGCTTTACTAGTCTAGTAATAAGTTTCCATAATGTAAACTACGCTTCCTATGATTTTGTTATATAATTGAAGATAGTTGCAGACTTTTAAGGCAGCTATCTTTAATAATTTATTTGTTGTCCTTTTACTGTATATTCTTTTGGCATTCCCACAAATCCATTAATTGTCCCAAAAATTTTATGAAAGTGCTATCAGAGGCTGTTTTTGAATAAACTAAAGTAAAAATATGAATCATTGGAGAGATAATTGACATATTTTATAATAGACTTAATTTATTTTTACGAAATATGATATAATTTTATTAAAGATATTTTTTGAAAGAGTGTTTAAAGAAGTGATGCAATTCTTTATTTTGTAGTAATAAGCTCTAAAACAGTATAAACTTCATACAAATTTAAAGGAATAGGAGCGATATCTATTGAAAAAAACATTCGTTCTTGACACTAATGTATTACTGCAAACTCCCTTCGCATTGTATTCGTTTGGTGACAATAGCATAGTGATTCCCGAGGTTGTTCTGGAAGAATTGGATAAATTCAAAAAGGACAATTCCGAACTGGGGGCCAATGCACGCCATGCAGCAAGGATTTTGGACGAATTGAGTACTAAGGGGGATTTGAGCAAGGGAGTATTACTTGAGAACGGAGGAGAATTACGAGTAGAATTGAATTGCAATAATGTAAAATTGCCTGACAGTTGGTCGGATTTAAGTAATGACAACAGGATTTTGAAGGTTTGTAAAGGATTAGTTGAAAAAGGAGAAAATGTTTTTCTTGTAACGAAGGATGTTTTTGAAAGAATTAAAGCCAATGTAATCGGAATAGTTGCACAGGACTTTTTTGCGGAACAGGTGCCGGAGTATAAGGAGCAATATCAGGGAAGACTGGATGTCTATGCTACCGAGCAAAAAATCAACGAGTTTTACAGTAAAGGATTTTTAGATGTTGAAGATGTATTTTGCTTTAATTGTGATTTTACAAAACAAGAATGCCCGGAATTGATTGTCAACCAATTTTTGATAATTCATTCCTCGGTTAACGAAAAACAAACGGCTTTAGGCAGGTTTGACGGTAAAAGGATTGTGCCGCTGACGTTTATACAGGAAAGGCCCTTTGGCGTTACTCCAAGGAACGCTGGACAGAAATTCATGCAGGAAGCACTTATGCTCGATGCCGATAAGGCACCTCTTGTCATTGTGAAAGGACCTGCGGGTACGGCAAAGACTTTTTATTCCCTGGCTGTAGGGCTTCACAAAATAATGGTGGAGCAGAGGAAATTATACAGGAAAATACTTGTGTGCAGGCCCAATGTTCGCCTAGATGAGGATATCGGATTTTTGCCGGGCACCGAGCAGGATAAAATTGCACCCTTTTTAAGACCGGTGATTGACAACCTCGAAGTGCTGATTGATAACGATGAGAATGAGAGATATAGCAGTGAAAAGGAACTTAAGGATAAAGTGGATGAGCTTTTTGACAGGAAGATAATTACTACCGAGGCCATAGCTTTTATTCGCGGTAGATCTATCGCAAAGCATTGGGTTATTATAGATGAGGCTCAAAATCTTACTCCCAAACAGGTCAAGGGTATAATAACACGTGCAGGAAAAGGAACAAAGATAATTTTGATAGGAGACCCGGAGCAGATTGATCATCCTTTTCTTGACATAAGAACAAATGGATTGTGTTATGCTTCGGAGCGTATGAAGGGAAGTCCGTTGTGTTATCAGGTTACATTAACCGATGAGGAATGCGAACGCTCTGAATTGGCTTATGAAAGTGCTAAAAGAATGTAACAAATAACGCGTGACGAAAATAACTTCCGCTATATTTTGCCGAAGGGAAATGCTTTGCATACCGACCTCACAAAAAGCGGAAGTTATTTTACGTTAAAATATTGTAAAAGCTTTATTGATTTATCAAAAGGAGGAATTTTTCAAAAAACGACGAATAATATTAATCTTATAATTAGCTTATATTACCAACAAAAAAACTGAAGTAAGTTTGGAACAATAAATATAAAAATGACGATATTGAGTATACTATGAATATAATAATTACACAGATAATCAAGAGCAAAATATGCAGCTACTTGTTTCATACTTGGAGGAGATTAATATGCGAGTTTTAATGCTATCGTGGGAATATCCCCCTAGAATAGTTGGAGGAATATCTAGAGTTGTTCATGGATTAGCACAGAAAATTGCATCGGAAGGAAATGAAGTTCACGTTATAACATGTTGGGATTTGGGAATGAAAGAACTGGAGAAGGATGAAAATGTGTATGTCCATAGACTTCACTCCTATGATGTGGTTGCAAAGAATTTTGTGGATTGGGTGCTTCAACTGAATTATGTGCTTATAGAATATGGAGTAAGGTTGATAAACGAAACCGGGAGATTTGATATAATTCATGCACATGACTGGATTGTGGCTTTTGCAGCAAGAGTATTAAAGCATTCATATGCCATTCCGATGGTTGCAACAATCCATGCAACAGAGCATGGAAGAAACTGTGGGATACATAGCGAAACTCAAAGTTATATTAACAATGTTGAGTGGTGGCTTGCATATGAATCTTGGAAACTTATTGTAAATAGCACGTACATGAGAAATGAAGTGAAATATGTTTTTAACATACCCGATGATAAAATTTATACCATTCCAAACGGTGTGGATCTGGACAAATTTAAAGGGTATGAAAAAGATATCGAATACAGAAGGAAGTTTGCGGCTGATAACGAGAAAATAGTTTTCTTTGTCGGAAGACTAGTAAACGAAAAAGGAGTACATGTTCTAATTGATGCTATTCCCAAGACCCTTCACTATTACAATGATGCCAAATTCGTAATAGCCGGAAAAGGTCCTGAGCTTGAACATTTGAAATCCCTGGCTTACCAGAGGGGCATAGCACATAAAGTTTACTTTACCGGGTACATTTGTGAGGATGAACTCAAAAAATTATACAAATGTGCTGATGTGGCAGTATTCCCAAGCCTCTATGAGCCCTTCGGAATTGTTGCACTAGAGGGAATGGTGGCCAATGTGCCGGTGGTGGTGTCGGAAGCGGGAGGCCTTGCAGAGATAGTTGAGCACGGTGTGGACGGAATGAAGTCCTATACCGGTAATGCCAATTCTCTTGCCGACAGCATATTGGAGATATTGCATAATCCCGATAAAGCCGAAAAAATGAAGCAAAAAGCCTTTGAAAAGGTTAATACCATATATAACTGGGATGTTATTGCAAAACAGACGCTTAAAGTCTATAACGATGTCATACAAGATGCGAGGAGAATTAATTGGAAGATGCCCAGCATAAAGGAAGAGTTGAATAAGTTATAGATTCTTCCTGACTTCTTTCACTGTATACCGAAGAAGTAAAATAAAATAGTTGCTTTTATATTAGGAAAATATGCTATAATATAAAAGTTGCAAAAAAGGTACCGATAGCCTGTACCATTTGAATTGCTGCAGAATTTAAAGAGTTTGACATAAATTTATAGAATTTAAATAAAAAGTTATTAATAAATTGATTGTAATACGCTGAACAAGTGTATATAAAATATAGACTAAAAAATTATTATGTAGCGGACTTTTATCTATGGGGTAAAAACCGAATAACTTTTTTTATGTTTTTTTAATTTCCATAGTTTGCAGTAACGGCACAAGAGTAGGTGCTTATTGCATTTATCGGAGTATGGGAATTTATAAAAACCTGTTTTGTTTTTTTGGTTATTACCCTTTAGGATAGGTATGATATTTTTATGGGATCGGATTCGAAAATAAATTTGACGCTACTGTAAAAACATGTATTTTGTTTTTATCATTAGCCTTAAAGTATATATTGGCGATCCTTGATAAAGCGAATAACTTATAGGAGAAATTAGAAGAAAGCGGAGGTTTAATTGTGGCTAAGAAAAAGAAAAAACTAAAGATAATCCCACTGGGAGGAATGGGGGAAATCGGCAAGAACATAACGGTTTTTGAATACGACGAGGATATGTTCGTTGTGGATTGCGGAGTGGCATTTCCTGAAGATGACATGTTGGGAATAGACCTTGTTATTCCCGATGTGACCTATATTACAAAGAACTATGAAAAAGTTAGGGGAATAGTTGTAACCCATGGACATGAAGACCATATAGGGGCACTTCCTTATATTTTGAAGGATTTAAAAGTACCCGTATATGGGACAAGGTTGACCTTGGGACTTTTGGAGCAAAAACTTGAGGAGCATGGAATTGCAAATGATGTGGACTTGAGAGTGGTTAAACCGTCGGATGTTATAAGCCTTGGTTGCTTCAAGGTGGAGTTTATACGTTCAACCCACAGCATTGCAGATTCTGTAGCTCTTGCCATACAGACTCCCGTGGGAACTGTTGTCCATACCGGAGACTTCAAAATTGACTATACGCCAATTGAGGGAGAACCGATGGATTTGGCAAGATTGGCGGAGCTGGGCAATAAAGGTGTCCTGCTGCTTATGAGTGACAGCACCAATGTTGAACGCCCGGGTTATACAATGTCCGAAAGGACTGTGGGAGAGACCTTTGAAGAGATATTTATGAATGCCAGAAAGAGGATAATTATTGCCACTTTTGCGTCAAATGTCCATAGAATCCAGCAGGTGGTAAATGCTGCCGCCAAGTTTAACAGAAAAATTGCCATTTGTGGCAGAAGCATGATTAACGTTGCAAAGGTTGCCATGAATTTGGGTTATCTCAATATGCCCGACGGAATGCTTATTGACATCGATCAGATTTCAAAATATCCCGATGAAAAGCTGGTTATCATTACAACGGGCAGTCAGGGGGAACCTATGTCGGCATTGGCCAGAATGGCGTCCGGTGACCATAAGAAAGTGGATATCGTTCCCGGAGACCTTGTAATTATTTCAGCCAGTCCAATACCGGGAAATGAAAAGACAATTTCAAAAGTTGTTAATGAGCTGTTCCGCAAGGGAGCTGAGGTTATATATGAATCTTTGGCGGAAATCCATGTTTCCGGCCATGCGTGCCAGGAGGAGTTAAAGCTGATTTACAGCTTGATTAGGCCTAAATATTTTATTCCTGTACACGGAGAATTCAGGCATCTTAAACGTCATGCCAACCTCGTAAACGAGTTGGGAATGCCGTCGGAAAACATTTTCATCATGGATATAGGAAAGGTTATTGAGTTGACGGAAGACTCAGCCCGCATTAACGGAAGTGTCACTTCGGGTAGAGTGCTGGTGGACGGTTTGGGCGTTGGAGATGTAGGAAATATCGTATTGAGGGATAGAAAACATTTGTCACAGGACGGCCTTATAGTGATTGTTATCACTATTGAAGGGGATACGGGCAATGTGGTTGCAGGCCCCGATATTATTTCGAGAGGATTTGTATATGTACGAGAATCGGAAGATTTGATGGAACAGATAAAGGAAGTTAGCCGAATGGCACTTCAAAAATGTGAAAACAAGAGAAAGAATGACTGGTCTACTAAAAAGAGTATTATTAGAGATGCCTTAAGAGATTATTTGTATGAAAAGACAAAAAGGAGACCAATGATTCTTCCTATAATTATGGAAGTTTAGAAAATGGCAATAAAGTTTTGGGCAGGGTTGGTTGGATTCTAATATTGGGAGGTTAGCAATGGGTAATGGATTCTTAATATCTCAAGTGAGGAGAATCAATAGAAATTTTTTTATTGTATATCTTATTGTTATTCTTTCGGTTATGGCGGTATTTTCGATAAAATGGAACTACTTGTATAATGTATTTAGCGGTCCTTATAAGGCAGACTCCCAGTGGTTAACTTCAATAACCGACCCGGCTTCGGAAAAAAGGAACTATATTGAATTAAAAAGCCCGATTGTACATAATATGTGGTTTCATGAAGTGCTTGAAGAGTATAGCGAATATTCGGGTAAAGTTCAAAAGACAACTGTTAAAGCCGATTACTTAATTGTTGGTGTAGGCGATAAGTTTGTTATAGCGAAAGTACCCCACGGATGGAGAGGTTCAACCTTTACAGGAGAAATAAAGGATGTTCCCAATGACGTAAGGGATTATGCAGTGGATGTCTTGCTTGAAAAAGGCTATACCGGCAGTGAAATTGCCCAAGTACTTCGCCCGGTTTTGGTTGATGCCTCAAAGAATTACAAGACCGGAGGTTATGTTATATTTTTAATCGGTTTGGCAGCATTGGCTTTCGCAATCTGGAATTTGGTCAAGTGTATAAAAAGAAATTCGGATCCTTATTCCCATCCTGTTTTTAAAAAGCTGTCGGTCTACGGAAACAGTAAAGATATGATCGAGTACCTGGAGAATGAGCTGAAACAGGATAATGTTGTAACGATTGAAAGGTTTACGATAACGGATAATTGGGTAATTTTCAAGAGTTATTTTTCCCTTTCCGTTTTGAGAATAAGTGATATGATATGGCTGTATAAAAGAATCACTACCCGTAGAATGAATTTTGTTGCTGTTGGAAAGGATTACGAGCTTGTAATCAATAACAACCGCAAAGGTTCGAAAGCATTTAGGGTTAGGTGGGAGGCTAATTGCGACAGCTTATTGGAAGAGATATATAATAGGGCACCTTGGATTGCCATAGGTTATCTGGATGAGTATAAAAATTTGTGGTCTAGAGACTTCAAACGGTTTGTGGAGTTTATAGAAATGAGAAAGTTGCAGATGCTAAATACTATAAACCGGGATAATATTTAAGGTTATTTAATTACAACAACGTTTTGGGTAAACTCCTGACCGGCTTTACGATGATGGGGATTCGGATATCCCAATACATACATATCTGTGGCAAAAGACTCTATTTTAAGCATCTTTCTTAAAAGCGGATTGCAGGAGTTTGTAAAATCAGCGGATTTGGTTATTATGGGTAGGTGAGAGATTTTGTTCATGCGGGATAAAATCTGCCTACCTTTATTATTTAGTCCTAATACTCTTGCATACTGAGGTCCGCCGAATTTGTTGAAATTATCGAATTCATCGGAAGTAAGGCCTGTCATTATACTTGTAAGTATTCTTTGAACTCTTGTCCTGGTGTATCTTTTGGTGCATATTTTGTCAATGAGCTCGTTTAACGTGCCGGAGGTTTCTGCTGCATCTTTTATCCTGTTTTCCATACCTTCCGAAACATAGGGCAGCCTTCTGAGTTCCTCTTTGGTCATTCTGCGGATATTTGAAAGGATTAACAGTTCATAGGTATTGGGGTATATGGGGCCTCTTCCGGCATTAAATTCTTCTTCTAAGATTTTTAGACATTGAGCCGGCATAACCGCATCCAATTGACTGCTCCCGGTTTGGATTAATTTTCTGATGGAGGTGGCACTCGATATGTTGCCTGTTATTTCCTCAGAATTATAGGAATTATTTATACGTTTGATTGAAAGGGGAGTAATTCTGCTTTTTAGCCTTTTCAATGCTTTAATGTATTCAATTCCCAATATATTGTTTGATGAACTGATAACGGCTTCGAAATCGGATATATTGATACCCTTTCCCGATAAAAAGTCTTTTAGTGCGGCTTCCCTTGCGGAAGGAAAGGAAATTCCCTTGTCCAACTCTTGTTTTAATGTATTTTTGTAGCTTTCCGGTTCGTTGATCAAAATATCTGCAATGAGGTTAAAGGTTTCCATATCGGCACTCTCGCTTCCGAAACACAAATAATCCACCACGCCAATGTCATTTAGAATTTTTACAGCTCCGTAGGCAAAAAACTCGGCACTTGACATGGCATAGGGGACGGGAAGTTCAATAACCAAATCAACCCCGCACTGCAAAGCCATTTTTGCCCGAGCCCACTTGTTTACAACGGCAGGCTCCCCTCTTTGTATGTAGTTACCGCTCATCACGCAAAGTACATAATCGGCATTACACAAACTTTTAGCTTGTTCAAGATGGTACAAATGACCGTTGTGAAACGGATTATATTCAACTACTAAACCTAATACCCGCATAGAAAATTCCTTTCGAAAATGTTATGGGATACTTGTATATTATAACCTATGCAGCACATATTTAGAATAAGTAGATTTCTAATTTTTTAAGTCAGTGAAATTCTATTTTTGGGAAAGCTCTGCTTTTTTCAAAAATAAATCTTGTTGTAGAGGGGATAATAATGTTTAGGAAAATATATTTTAAAAAATGCAAATTTTAAAGGAGATAAATCAAAATGGACAATACGGTAATTAAAGAGTTGAATACTGTTTTAAAAGGCGAACACATGGCTGTGGAATCTTACGACAGGTTCATCCATGCTGTGGAGAATGACAAGGTTAAAGAAGAATTTCGCAAAATACTCGAAGATCACAAAAGGCATGCAAGCTTGCTCGAAGAAAGAATAAAAGAATTAGGCGGTGAGCCTGAGAAAGACCTTGGTTTTGCCGGAATTATGGCAAATGCAAAGATGGCCATGAAAACCATGGGAAACAAGGAAACCATAGATTTGGTCAAGCAGGCCTACGATGGCGAAGATAAAGGGGTAGCCATGGTAGAAGAGATTATAAAGGGCGATCTCGATGATGAAAGTGCCAAATTAATGAAGGATATTTTATCTAATGAGCATGAACATTTGGTTCAAATGAACCATATTATAACACAGCTGGAAAACTAGGTATGGCACATAAAAAAGCTTCGGGGCATCATGTTCCTCGCTCCAAAGTAGTAAATTCAAGTCAGAAGGCAGTAGTTGGAGAACCCAAATGCTGCCTTTTGTTTAGGGTTGCTGTATTTTATGGCAATTCAAATTGTATTTTCAAAATATTATTTACAGAAATAAAATACTTTAGTAAACTTATTTAAGTAAAAGATTACAGCATATCTGAATTATAATATTCAAAAATTATTGATTAATAATTGTGAGGGGAGAAAAGAATTAATGTTTAGAAACAAACGAATTATATCGTCAATGATTTCATTGATTTTTACAGCTCAAATTGTAACTTCAACTGTGTTAAGTCCTTTGGGGGTGCACAAGGTAGAGGCGGCAAATCAATCCGATAAAGAGGTAACTACAATTACTAATGATATTCCTCAAACCGGATCGGAAGAGTTGTTACCGACAGAAACTTACATAACGAACAAGAATGAAAGCAAAGAAGTTGAGGAAACGGTAAATGAGCCACAAAATAATCAAAGTGATACAGAGGATGAAATAACTGAATCTGTAGATGCTGAAAGTGATGAAGAAACTGAATTAAACAATGAACAGCTTGGAATTGATGGTTTGAATAATGATGTTCAGGTTAATGACATATTACCATCACCATACATGTATGAAGTCGAACCTATCGACACAACTTCGACAGAAGCGATTTTTAGTGACACCAATGTACTTTACAGCGACGATTTATATATTACATATGATAATGTTGATGGTGAAGTAAACACCGTAAATTTGCTAAATACAAGCATTCTTTTAGGGGATGTAAATGATAATGGTTCGGTAGACAGTATAGATTTTGCCTTAATGAGAATGTATTTATTGGGAAAGAGAAAAAGTTTACCTAATGAAGCGGCAGGAGATCTAGACGCTAATGGAAGTGTTAATAGCTTAGATTTTGCATACATGAGAAAATTACTGCTAGGCAAGATAAAGCCTGAGGATCTTCCGGCAGCAAAGGTAACTCCTACACCAACATCGACAGAAGTAGTTACACCAACACCATCACCTTCGGAAACAGTTATAGAGACACCAACGCCTACTTCAACACCTAACGAGGATGCAGAAAAACCAACATCACCGCAAAATTTGGAAGCTGTGGTTACAGATTTAAAGATAACTCTTTCATGGGATGAATCTACAGATAATGTAGGTGTAGCAGGTTATAATGTTTATCGGGATAATGAACTTATTGGAACTACTGATGGAACAACTTTTGTTGATGATAATAACGGAGAAGGATTGTCAGCAGGAGAAGAATATGAATACAGTGTTGAGGCTTTTGATGAAGCGGGCAATTATTCCGATAGAGTTACGATTAAAGTGGCAACTCTATTAAATGATATTACAAATATAAGTGTTATACAGAATAAGTTGAATGAGGATGATACTGTATCAATAACTATTTCATGGAACAGAGTGAACAATGCAAAAAAATATATAGTGTGTGCAGACGGCATATTTACTTTTGAGGTTCCAAAAGAATATACATCTTTTACCCATGAAAACCTTATTAAAAATACAAAACACTCTTACAAAGTACAAGTAGTATATTCAAACGGTTCAAAAAGTGCATGGAGTGATACCATAAGAGTAATAAGTGCACCGCAAAAACCGATTGAGGTTAATGCAGAGATAGATAGCAGTGATTTAACAACTGTTAAAATAATCTGGAATTCTGTGGTTGGTGCGGGCAAATATCAAATTTTGCTGGATGGTTCTACTTACGCTACAATCAAAGCATTGCCAACAAATGAAACATTATATTATGTTAATGGCTTAACCACCAATAAAGATTATATATGTGAGATTAGAGCATTAGATTCAAATGGTAAGGACATGGGCAACAGTGGAAGGGTTTTGGTTAATACAGGTGAAAGTACCCTTACTAAAAATACGGTATTCTATGAAAATAGAGTTTATCGAAATCTGATTATAAAAATGGGTACTAAAACGCTTGACTTAAACGGATATATATTGACAGTTGAAGGCGATTGTAATTTAGAAAGTGGTAATATTAACTTTAGCGAAGGAGAATTCATTGCTGAAAATAATTGTAATTTAAAAAATGGAGAATTATGGCTAAATAAAGGTAAGTTAACAGTAAAAGGTGATTTAATACAAAGTAGGGGAAATATATATGTAGAAGAAGGAGAAGTTCTAGTTAAAGGGAACTTCACCGAAACAGGCGGAAGATTATACATGACATATGAAAAAGACTATGTGTGTGTTGAAGGGGATTTCTTTATTTCAACATATGAGCATAATAAGAATTTGACAGCAGGTATATTAGAAATAAAAGGAAACTTTACACAGCGTAATTATTCACAGCAGACAAGAAATAATTTTGTAGCTCAGGGAAATCATAAAACAATATTAAGTGGATTGAATGAACAAGTTGTCAGTTTTTCGGATCCAACCAATTCTACTTTTAACATACTTGAGGTAAAGGGGACGAATAATTCTGTAAAATTTGATTCTCCTATATATTTGAAAACTTTTATTTGTGAAAGAACTATAAATTCTAATTTGGAGTTAAAAAAGATTGTTAATCCTCTTGAGGGGGATATAAAGGTAAATGGAGATTTAATAATCAGTAGCAGAGATGTTAATTTGGATGTAAACGGTCACAAATTAATAGTTGAGGGGAATCTAGTTCAAAACAACGGAAATATATATGTAGGAAAAGGAGAAGTTCTTGTAAAAGGGAACTATAATGGAACAAACTCTGGTAGAATATACATGGTATATGACGAAGACTATGTGTGTATTGAAGGGGATTTCAATATTTCAACGACTGAACATAAAAATAATTTGACAGCTGGAGTGTTGGAGGTAAAAGGAAACTTTACACAGCGTAATTATTCACAGCAGACAAGAAATAATTTTGTAGCTAAGGGAACACATAAAACAATATTAAGTGGATTGAATGAGCAAATTGTCAGTTTTTCGGATCCAACTAGCTCAAAATTCAATATATTGGAGATAAGAGGAACTTGCGATACCGTTAAATTTGACTCAGCAATACCGGTGAATACTTTTATATGTGAAAGGACCATTAATTCAAATTTAGAATTGAAAGAGCTTGTTAATCCGCTTGAAGGAAATATAACGATAAATGGTGATTTGACATTAAGTAGTAATAGTATTTTTGATGTAAACGGATATACTGTTTTAATTAAAGGGAATTTGAATTTAGAAAGCTATACAAAAACTTATATCAATAATGGAGAATTAATAGTAGAAGGGAATGTTCTTCAGATTGATAGTGAACTGCATATAGATAAAGGTAAGGCTATAATTAGTGGTAATTATCATATAGCAAATGGTAGCGGAAAACTCTTTATGGAGTATGAAGAAGATTATGTGTTTGTAGGTGGTAATTTCCATATACAAGCTAGTAGAAATGATAATCTAAGAGCGGGCATGTTAGAAATAAAAGGTAATTTTATTCAGAGAGATTATCTATATGGGATGCCAAACCCATGGAATACATCATCTTACTATCATAAATATGATACTTTTATAGCATCGGGGACGCATATAGTGTTTCTTAGCGGGGATAAAACTCAAGTAATTGATTTCGAAAGTCCTATACCTGACCCAAGTAGTACCAGCACCAGTCTCAGTCGGTTTAATATACTTATTATTAATAAACCGCTTAAATATGGATATGTGATAGTAAAAAACGGGAATAAAGATATAAGACCATGGCATATACTGGAAGAAGCGTATGAAAACACCAACCCGCTGCCGGGAACGACAATAACGAAGCCAAGCCTGATTCCTCCAAGAGAAGGACTGGGTATGGCAGAAGCAAACGGAAGAATATATGCCTTTGGTGGAAAAACCGATAACAATGAATATCTCAATACTGTGAGCGAATACGACTACATAGCGGATAGATGGACAGAATATATGGATGACCCCAAAAAACAAATGCTAACCGGCAAAAGCAATTTTGCTATAACTGCAACCGACAATGACATTTACATATTTGGAGGATTTGACGGAGCAAACTACCTTAATACTGTTGAAAGATATAATCCGGCAATTGGAGAATTTATTGAAAAAGATTCAATACCACCTATGCCAACAGCTAGAAGCGAAGCAAAGGCGGTATTGATAGACAATAAAATCTACGTAATAGGAGGAGTTAACGAGTCGGGTTTCTTAAACACTATTGAGGTGTATGATGTAGATGAAAATACTTGGACAACCATTACCGGCAATACCAATATACCGCGTGCAGACTTCGGTATGGCTTCCTATGGGAAGAAAATATACATATTTGGCGGATACAATGAAAACGGTATTCTTGATACCGTTGAAGTATATGATACAGCTACCGGTATTTGCTTGGAAAAAACATCACTTCCGATAAAGACTAGAGGTTTGCAGGCATTAAGCATAGACGGAAAGATATACCTGTTCTGCGGTACAACCTTTGACGGAATAACAACGAAGGTAACCAATGACGTTGACAGATATGACCCGCAAACCGATTCCTACTTGAGTATAGAAGCCGACAAAGACCCTAATGACGATATAGTCAGATTGAGGCCCTTGCAATATGCAAGAACATCCTTTGGAGCGGTTACTGCTTTCGGAAGGGCATTTATTGCTGCAGGAAACGATGGCACTAAGTGCATAGGTGCAGCCGGTGAATATGTGGTTAATCAATTAAAAGGAACAACCTTTGGAGATGACTATAACGGAATAGAAGGAAGAGGAACACAGTACGATTCCAACGGAGCAAATGTACTCACGGGAAATTATTTGACCCAGGCAACGGATATAAACATAGAGGGTCCATACATGAATGTTGAGGCTGTAAGAAGTTACAACTCAAACGATGCCGACACAAAGGATACACTGGTGATTGGACATGGCTGGCGTATGAGTTTTGAGACCTTTATAAAAGAAGTTGACTCCAATACGTATAGGGTAAAGGCATCCAGTTTGAATTTGAGACAAGCACCTAGCAATATTGGAGATACATATCCCACTGAGTGGACAATTATCCGAGGACTTGCCAACGGAACAATTTTAAGACATACAGGAAGAGTGATTAATTGGCCGGGTCGTTCCGACTGGTATGAGGTTATAACGCCAAACAACCAAACAGGATGGGTAAGTGCGAATTATTTGATACAGGTACCCGGGGTAGAAGTAACCTATCCTACCGGTTCTAAAATTGTGTTTACATCTGATGGTGCAAATTTCAAAGCTCCGGTGGGATGCTTTGACGAATTGACCAAGACAACTGTGGACGGCAAATCGATGTACAAGCTTAAAAAGAAGGACCAAACTGTATACTATTATTTTGCCGACACGGGAAAACTTGCCTACCAAGAAGACCGATACGGAAACAGAATTAAATTCTATTATGAAAACGGTCAACTTAAAAAGATATTTGATTGCGATTCAACCGGAGCGGAAATAGGAAGGACACTTACATTGGAATATGAAGGAGGAAAATTAAAAAGTATAAGCGACAAGGCAGGCAGAACCGTTATCTACAGTTACACAGACGGTAAACTTACCTCTGTCAAAGACCTAAACGATAAAATAACAATGTATGAATACTATACCGAAGGTGAGGGAACAAAAAATAAAATCAAAACCATAAAGAAGATTGACGACAGTAATAAAGAAATAATTCTTTATACTAACTACTATGACCAATTGGGTAGAATTATCAAGCAGGTGGACAGCAATAACAAGGCCTCCTATTATCTATATACCGACTTGAGTATCGATGACACCTCCGAGATGACAACAAACGGTCTTGAAGTAAGCCGTCAGTACTACAACCGAAGAGGGGATTTGACAAAGGAGATATACAATATAAATTTCCCTGACAGGCCTGTAAGGGTTATTGACCCGATAGGAAAGGAGACTGAAACCAGATATTATCTGCTTTCAGGTGATGGTTATGTAGACACTACATATTTTACCGACCAGATGTTAAGAAAAGAAGAAAACAGGAAGTTGTGGGAAAACAATTTGCCGCAGAAATTTGAGACGGTGGAGATTATTGAAGAAAACGGTGAAAAAAAGAAAGTAAATAAAAAAATAATTGAAACCGATGAAAAGCAAAATGTAATATTGGTGCAAAATCCCGACAGTACCGTTAGACACTATAATTACTATCCAAATGGCGATTTGGAATATATGATTGATGAAATGAATTATCAGACCTACTATTACTATGAAACTATTGATGCCTATGGCAGGACAAGGCTTAAAAATGTAATTAAGCCTGTGCTGCCGGTAGCTCCGGAAAACCCGATAAAAAATGTAACGGATGTAAGTGTATTTGATAAAAGTAATACCGCTATAACCACATTAGAGTATGAAGACAAGAAAATAAAGAGTTTGGTGAAAAAGGTAACAAATCCGAACGATACATATACAGAGTATGAATACTATGACAATGGAATGCTGAAATCCTCATCAAACGGAGTAAATACGGTACAGTATACCTATGACGACTGTTTCAGAGTTGAAAGCGAAACAACGGATTTAGGAATTAGGACAGTCTATGAATACGACAAAATGAATAATGTAACCAAAATAACCAAAGAAGCCGATGGTGAGGCACCAAGCGTCACTAGAATGCTTTATGATTATGACGGACGCAAGAAGCAAGAGATAAATCCGGTAATGTACAATCCTGCTTATGACAGTGGAACAAGCTATAGTGGAACAGTGTCGGACTTATATGAGTACGATGCTTACGGCAGGGTTTTGACACATACCCAGTATATAAAAAATGCAGACGGTTCGGTAAGCAGTTTTGTGTATCGCTATACCTATGACGGGGAAGGAAATCTTGAAAAGGAAATCAATCCTTCTAACGGAACATATACCTATAACTATGACGGATTGGGAAGAATTACTGCAATATATTTCAACTCTACCCTTCTAGAGAAATATACGTATAATGAGTATATTAAGCTGGATAACGGTACTTATGGAACTGAGAAGGTGCATACGAAGTATCTGTCAAGTTATAAGGAAGGCAGTGAAACCAAGTATAAAACTGCCGATACGAAATATCTTACAGATTATGCCGGAAGGATATTGAAAGTTACAAATCCGACCGAGGGAGATGTGGAGGAGTATTCCAAGACTGAGTACTACAAGGACGGAAAGGTAAGAAAAGTTACAGATCCAAGGGGTAACAGCACCTACTACACTTATAGCAATTATGACAGTGCAAATCCCGGCACGGTGTACGATGAGAAGTTTGTACCTGTGACTGAAGTAAATGGAAATATAAAATATTCATATTCGAAAGTAACTTACGATTTAAGCGGAAGGAAAGTTGCAGAAACTGCCTATGTCGACCTTGTTGAAATAACGGAGGGAGCTGACGGAAAGGTAAGTATAAAGACAGGCAGCCCTATAAATCGTTACAGCGAAACTGCATATGAGTACTTTGGCAACAATAAAGTAAAGAGAATGATTTCTTACAATGTTGATACAACAAAAACACCTGCTAAGAGTACCATGGAAAAAGTAACAGAGTACAGATATGATAAGGACGGAAACCTGGTAGAAGAAAAGACAACTTTTGATTCTGGTAAGCAAAGTATTAATGTATATCTGGACTACAATATGTTCGGTAAGCCTCAAAAGACTGCTGTACTTATACGTAATGCAGATTTGGAAAACGATTTGTATGATATAGATGGAGAAAATGTAGTAGCATACGGTAATTTGTTTACTGAAAGCACAAAAAATGAAAATTACGGATATAATTCAGATTATGAGAACTACAGTGCTATAGTAACTACTTACAGTGATTTTGACAGGGCAGGAAATGCTGGTACAGTAGTAAGCCCAAATATGCAAACAGTAAAATACTATTACGACAGTCTAGGTCGTGTAGGAAAGCAAACTGTAAAGGATATAAATGTAACCGATATAAATGGTTCCGGACAGGAAACAACAATTGAAACGGTTATGACCTATAACTGG
>Ga0134093_1000624_pt1 | contig 41865 bp, 40 predicted proteins | sample 4_1taG_FD_94452 | JGI IMG/M metagenome (GOLD analysis project Ga0134093, IMG submission 94452) | Switchgrass degrading microbial communities from high solid loading bioreactors in New Hampshire, USA - 4_13_20_68_A1 metaG | ecosystem: Engineered > Bioreactor > Semi-continuous > Anaerobic >...
CTGTTTTCATAATATCCTGAATACTCCTTTGCAACATTATACTTCATCGGTTCATCAAGCAAAAACTCCCTTAAAAGCAGACACTCTCCATTGTATTCATCCGTTAATACCAGATATGGAACTGTCCTACCGTTTTCCTCTATACCAATTCTATAATCGGGTTTTTTCGTTCGATTGTACGCTATATCCCGTAACGTAAGTTCTTTTTTATCCAAATTTTCCTCTCCATTATTTGGATTGTTTTTCATACAACTAGATAAAAACAAGCAAATTAACATAATTGCAAATGCCACATAAAAAATTTTATTTTTTATGTACATATCATCTTTCCTTTCGATTGAAAATCGTTTATAACTCCCTTTTACATCATTAAGTTTTTAACTGGCTAAATTATCTACCTGAGAAACTAAATTTCCTTTGGATGATAAGGTAAAAACTAAATTCTAATTTTTTTACTTTCTGTTGTTTACGATAAAAGAAGCTTACGCTAAATTTTGATATGATTCACCACTGCAATTCAACTCTTTCCATCCAATAATATTATACAACAGTTAAACATGGACAGCAATCATATCCTAATATTTTCATCCATACAATGTAATTTCACATTTATTTTCATTTAAAGCAATCTACATCCAATCTATTGAACATAAAGAAGTTAATCTGATTTACCTATTTTATTAACAGGTAAAATAGTTTATAATATTTAAAGCTATGGGGATAACAATTCCCTTGATTTTTAATCTATGTAAGAAAATAATTATAAAAACGGAAGTGATGCAATGGATCAGAATAAAATAAACCGAATAAACGAGTTGTCTAGAAAAGCTAAAACAGTAGGTTTGACTCCTGCTGAAAAGCAAGAGCAACAAATACTTAGAAGCGAGTATATTAATGAGTTTAGAAACAGTTTGAAATCCACACTCGATACAATTGTTATTGTTGATGAGCACGGTAATAAAAGGCCTTTAAGGCAAAAAAACAATATATCGAACGAAAAGCACTAATTGTCACGGTTTATGCCGCCAACTTCCCATATACAATAGGCTTTTGGAACTATCGAAATTGCAATAATTTTTTAAAAAGTGTAAATAATTAAGATTTTACGTGAAAATATTCGGATTCGACATATAAACTGTGCCCTTATCTTTTTTGGGAATTTGCTTAGGGTATTTTCGGGAATTCTGCGTTATTAGTTCTATACAATCTATGTTATAATAAAAATGTAATACATTCTACCTCCCTTAAACCTAAGGTATAAGGAGATAAATGGGACTTATGAAACAGGGCAAAATCATTGAAAGATGATGACGCAAAGCTTTGGGTCTAAGTCAGGGATGAGCTCCTTGATATGATCGCCAAGCTGCCATAATGTTTCTGTTTATTCTCTTTAAAATATATTGAACTGGTAGTAGGTCTTGTTGATTTCCTTATACCGCTTTTTTTTATCAATTGCAATTAATGCTTTATTTGCTATATAACATCAGGGGCATTGAGCCCCTGATATTTTACTTTTTTCACTTATTTTAAAAAGCCAAATTATTAAGGCCTTACTGTATCTATTGACAGTTAAGGCCTTATTCTAATGAAATGGTTTCAGTGCGCCATTATCAATTTGTCAAGTTATGTTTGAAAGCATATATTGCTGCTTGCGTTCTATCGGATACGTTCAATTTCCTAAATATATTGGATACATGGTTTTTAACTGTCTTTTCACTTATGTACAAGCGTTTTGCTATTTCCTTGTTTATCAGTCCTTCGGCTATAAGTTCCAAAACTTCCATCTCCCTGGCTGTCAAATTGTTTTCCTCTGTTTTGGCCTTGTCGTGAAGGGTAATCTTGTTAAATTCCTTCACCAGTTCCCTGGTCATATTTGCTTGTATATACGGCTGTCCGCTGTTTACACTTCTGATAGCTTCCAACAAAACCCCGGGCTCCGCATCTTTTAAAACATATCCTTCTGCTCCCATTTTAATAGTTTTAAAAAGGTACTCCCTATCTTCATGAATAGTCAAGACAATTATTTTCGAAGGAATATTATCATCTTTCAACTCTTTTATAGCCTGCAAACCGTTCATTCCCGGCATATTGATATCCATTAATACCACATCGGGATTACACTCTTTTGCAAGCCTTACAGCTTCCTCTCCATTCGGTGCCTGGGCAATTACAGTCATATCGTCCTCAAGCTCAAGTATTTGCTTAAGTCCTTGTCTCACCATAGTATGATCATCTGCTATCAAAACTCGTATCTTATCCATTTGAGACCTCCTCGTTCGGAATTAAGGGTACAATGATGCTTATCCGTGTGCCTTTACCTATCGCAGAATCAAGCTCGAATTTACCGTTTAACAGTTCTACTCTCTCCCTCATGCTATAAAGGCCAAATCCGCTGTCTATGCTGTCTTTTCTAGTCTTTAACTCTTCGGTGTTAAATCCCTTGCCGTCATCTATCACCTTCAGCCTTAATTCCTTTTCCAGAAATTCCAGATTGATTGAAACATTGCTGGCTTCAGCATGCTTTTTTATATTATTGAAAATTTCCTGAACAATTCTAAAAATCGTCAAGGATATAGCAGGTTTTAGCTCTTCATAAACACCTTTTGTCTTAAAACTTACGGCAATTTTAGATTCTTCCTGAAAAGTAAGTATGAACCTCTGAAGTGTCGGAATCAAGCCTAAATCGTCTAAAGACATCGGTCTTAAATTATATATAATTCTTCTTACATCCTGAAGGGTTTCACGAACAACCGATTTCAAATTTTTAAGTTCTTCTTTCGCTTTTACCGGTTCATAGTCTACCAACCGTTCACATAACTCTGCTTTTAATACAATATTGGACATCGATTGTGCAGGACCGTCATGTATCTCTCTAGCAACCCTACGACGTTCCTCCTCCTGGGCTTCGATTATCTTCAACCCCATCGACTGTCTCTGTTGCAAGTCTTCGAGCTGAAGCGTCACTTGTTGCAGGTCACCGGTCAGACAACTCAAGGAAATTCCAATATTTGCAATAAGCTTGTCTGCTTTTTCAGCAGTTCTTATAGAATCTTTCAACCTGATTTCGAGTTCATTTCTTCTCTTTATTAAAAACTGCTCCTGCTCACGTTTTACCGCCAACTCAATCCTAAGATTGTCAGCCTTTTCATAGGCTTGCTTTGCTTCTTCCTCTGAAAATTTATCAAAATTCTTATTTATTATCATTAGATACTTTTTAACTTGCTTTAGCTCATTTTCCAGGCATTCCACTTCATCCATAAGCTGTACGGCCCGTTCTCTAAGGTCTTCAAGCTCTTGTTTGAGCCGTCCGCATTCCTTTCTCGCGTTCTCGGCTATTTCATACAACTCGGTTTTACTATTGTTTATTGCTTCAATAGTTTTTTTTACAATTTTATCTAATTTAGCCACATCCACCTTATAGTTAGCCACTTTGATTCCCCTCTGAACTATTCAATAGACTTTGTCACTGCCATTTTAAAAATTATTTAATAGGCTTTTAACTGAACTTGCAGAGGTTATTTTTTAAAATGGCTTTACTCAATAAGAGAAAGACTAAAAACCTTTTTCAATATTTTATATCGAATAATTTCATGTTTTTTTTATACTTTTTTATAAAATAATTATGTAAATAAACAAGAAATTTTTAATTGGTCCGTTTCCTCTTGATTTTTCCCTTTTAATTGACATATCTCCAGCATAAATCTTATAAGCAAAGTAATATTTGTCTTGTTTGATAATAGAATTAATTATAGCAATTAAGTTGTGAGGGTAAGATATGAGTTTATATGCCTTTGTTGCATTAACAGCCATGCTTTTAATAGCTTTATACAATTTTAAGCCAACTTCGGTTATTTACCTGAAACGCCTTATGGTTCCCATTGTATGTATAATTTTCATACTCTCACTGATTATATTTTCAAGTACTGCAGTTGAGTCTGCTTCAAAGGGCTTAAACCTATGGCTGAATGTTGTATTTCCGTCGCTTTTCCCTTTTTTTGTGGCATCGGAAATTCTATATCGTACGGGATTTATAAAAACTTTGGGTATTTTGCTTGAACCCATTATGAGGCCCCTCTTCAATGTTCCGGGGTGCGGTTCTTTCGCCCTTGCCATGGGCATAACCAGCGGCTATCCTGTGGGTGCAAAACTTACCGCCAACATGCGTGAAGAAAGGTTACTGACAAAAACGGAATCGGAAAGACTTTTATCCTTTACCAACAATTCGGGACCGTTGTTTATTATCGGTGCAGTGGCAGTAGGTATGTTCAACAACCCTAAAATAGGATTTTTACTGCTTTTTTGCCACATTGCAGCTTGCTTGACTGTGGGAATTCTCTTCAGGTTCTACGGTAAGCAAAAAAAATCTGCGAAAAGCTATGAAAACACTAAAATTCTTAAGAAGTTCAAGAGAGAATTGGCAAATACCAAATCCGTAAATATAGGTGAACTGTTGGGTGACTCAATTCGTAACTCAGTAAACACCATCCTTGCAATAGGAGGATTTATTATACTTTTTTCGGTGATTATAAATCTTTTGTTGGAAACCGGTGTAATAAACCTTGCAGCACATTTTCTCTCAATTTTGCTTCCCATATCGGGCATCTCCAAAGAATTATTTGCCACAATATTGAGCGGTTTTTTTGAAATTACAACAGGGATAAATATGATAAGTAAAATGGAAGGAATATCTTTTACACTGCAGTTGTCGGCAATAAGTTTGATATTGGGCTGGGCCGGACTGTCAGTTCATTTTCAAGTGTACAGCATTATATCAAAAACCGACATAAGCATAAGGCCTTATCTCTTCGGTAAGCTTATGCATGGAATCTTCTCAGCTGTTTATGTATGGATTTTTTCCAAGCTTTCTTTTATGTCGGATTTAGAAAGTCAAAGTGTTTTCGGTTATTTCACCTATAATTCCGATTGGACCTGCGTAAATTACTTTATAAATTCGGTGAAAAACATTTTAATTTCTCTAGCGGTTCTCCTTCTTATGACAGCAATATCATATATCGTTAAAGTTTGTAAAAGCCTAAAGCTTAATTTATAAAAACAAAATAGCAAACAGCTTACTTAAATAAAATTAATCTCCAATATTTAATTAATGTATTTCAAATCAATAACCGATGTAATAATCCATTGAATTATGCTTTATCCGTGAAACTGTATTTAATAATCGATAAAAGCATAAAGCTATTTCATTTCTTGCCTGTTAGCCCTTATAACCTCAAGGGTTTCTTCAAGTATTTCCTCAACTTTGCTAAGTACATTGTCGGCATACTCTTTAGTGCCAAGTCTTATCTCCCGGGCATTCTTTTGTGCATTCGATACTATTTCATTGGCCTGCTCATAGGCTTTTTTCGTAATTTCATGCTCATCAACTAGAGAAGCTATTTTGTTTTCTGCATCTTTAATAATACTATTTGCTTCTTTCTGGGCTTCCAAAAGAATCTTCTGTCTTTCTTCCTTTACCCACTTTGCCTGTTTAATGTCATCAGGGAGCTTAAGTCTCATTTCCTTGATAATTTCAAGTATCTCTTCCCTGTCAACCATACACTTCCCGGAAAACGGCACACTAACACTTTTTTCAATAACCTCTTCCAGCGTTTCCAGTATTGATAATATCTCCATTAAAACCCCTCCCAGGATTTTTTGAGCCAGTGCACTCAAACATTGCCAATGAATTATACCTTTCCGAATCACTCAACCAATGTAAACATGCACTTGCTTTTTATCGTTACGTCTTATAATTTGGCTAAGGTGTGTTAATTGCTATTGGTTAAATTTATTCATAACTTCGTCGATTATACAATCGGGAACCAACCCGTCAATTCTTCCCTTGTTTCTGGCCAGTTCTTTCACTGAACTCGAACTTAAGAACGAGTAGTTTATGTTGGCCATCATAAATAATGTTTCAATTTTAGGGTCCAAATTCTTGTTCAATAATGCCATTTGCAGCTCATACTCAAAATCGGATACCGCTCTTAGTCCCTTTATAATAACCGAAGCTTTCTTTTTTCTCATAAAATCAATCAAAAGCCCCGTAAAGCTTTCAATTTCAACATTGGGCACATCAGCTAAAGCACAGTGCAATAGTTTAACCCTCTCCTCCAATGTAAAAGACGGTTTTTTACTGCTGTTAACCAGTACTGCAACAATAAGTTTATCGCATAAAAGAGCAGCTCTCTTGATTATATCCACGTGTCCATTGGTAACGGGATCAAAACTTCCCGGATAAACATACACTCTCAATTTTAACTACACTTCCTGTCTGTAAAAAGATATTACGGTGTCTCCATATTTTTGTTGTCTGAAATTTTTGAGCGTTCCCGCACACTCCAAGACAACATCATCCACATCATGCTCTGCAATAACAAGGGTATCCTGTTTCAGTATATCGGTATCGACAATACACGTTAAAGTCTCATTTACTAGACCTTTTCCATAGGGAGGATCCAGGAATATTATATCAAACTTTTCACCCTTTTGTGAAAGCTTGCTCAAAGCACTGCAAACATCCATTGCATATATTTCTGCCCTCTCGGTAAATTTAGTATGATTAAGATTCTCTTTGATTATTTGGAAGCACTCGCGGCTTTTGTCAACAAAAACAGCTCTATGAGCACCCCTGCTTAATGCTTCAATACCGATGCTCCCGGTACCGGCGAACAAATCCAAAACATCCCGGTCAAAAATTACAGGAGCCAATATATTGAAAATTGATTCTTTCACCTTGTCGGAAGTAGGCCTGGTCAAATTACTTTTCAACGTTTTGAGTTTATGGCCTTTTGCCTCTCCTGAAATAACCCTTAGAATAACCATTCCTCCATTTTATTGCAGCAAATAAAATTTTAAGTCCATATAAAAATCAACCTAATGATATTTTATCTTACCATATATAATTGTCAACTACAATAAGGGTTTTAATTCATTGTAATATTATAAAGTTTTTCATTTAATATCTCCAACATTTTGGTTTTCAATCCGGAGTTTTCTTCCTTTTCGAGGTTTTTATCCTCTCCGATGAGCTTTAACGCCGCCTCCTGGGCTTTTTTCAATATATCGATATCTCTATACAGATTGGCAATCTTAAGTTCCGGTATACCGTGCTGCCTTGTGCCGAAAAACTCTCCGGGGCCTCTCAGTTCCAAATCCTTTTCCGATATCAGAAAACCATCGTTGGTTTTTTGCATTATTTTCATCCTCTCTCTGCACACCTCGGTTTTTCCCTCATTAAAAAGTATGCAATAGGATTGATGCCCACCTCTTCCCACTCGACCCCTTAACTGGTGCAGCTGTGCCAGCCCGAATCTCTCGGCATTTTCGACAACCATTATCGAAGCGTTGGGCACATTAACTCCAACCTCTATAACGGTGGTTGAAACAAGAATATCTATTCTTCCCTCCACGAAATTCTTCATTACCTCTTCCTTTTCCTTTGATTTCATTTTGCCGTGTAAAAGTCCTACCCTAAGCTCCTTAAAATCCTTTTCCGCCAAATCCTTGGCATGCTGTACCGCTGATTTTACATCAATTTCATCCGATTCTTCCACCAGGGGACATACAATGTACACCTGTCTTCCCTCACTAACTTCTTTTCGTATAAATCCGTTTATCCTGTCTCTCATACTTTCATCCACGGCGTAGGTCTTAACCGGTTTTCTTCCTGGAGGAAGTTCATCTATTATGGAAATATCAAGGTCACCGTATAATATTAACGCCAGCGTCCTCGGAATAGGTGTGGCCGTCATGACAATCACATCCGGTGCCTCACCTTTCTTTGACAACAGCATCCTCTGTCTAACACCGAAACGATGCTGTTCGTCGGTAATAACCAGGCCTAGATTGGCAAATTCTATATTGTCTTCAATCAATGCATGGGTCCCTATAAGTATGTCTATATCTCCCGACTTTATTCCCTCAAGTATTTCGCCTTTTTGCTTTTTTGTTTGGCTTCCCGTAAGCAGTGCGGTTTTGATTCCGTATGCTTCCATGATACTGCTGACAAACTGATAATGCTGCTCGGCCAAAATTGCCGTGGGAACCATCAAAGCTCCCTGGTATCCGTTTCGTACAGCTTTAAACAGTGCCAAGACGGCTACAATTGTCTTTCCCGACCCCACATCACCTTGAACAAGCCTGTTCATAACACAACTTTTTTCCATATCCCTTTCTATTTCTCCAAAAACCCTTTTCTGGGCACCGGTCAGCTTAAAGGGAAGTTTATCGATAAATTCCTCCATATCCGGAACCTTTGAAAACCGAATTCCCTTCTTATCGTTTTCAAAAGCTTTTTTCACACTGAGAAGACAGAGCTGAAGCATAAACAGCTCTTCAAATACCAGTCTGTATCTTGCGTTTTTAAAATCTTCATCACTTCTTGGAAAATGTATTTGCTGTATCGAATAGTTTATCTCACTCAACCGGTATTCTCTGAGTATATTCCGGGGAAGATATTCCACAAGCTTTCCGCTTACCATATCCAATGCGTTGTAAATTGTTGACCTGATAATGTTCTGGCTTAAATTTGCCGTTGAAGAATAAACGGGAACAATCTTCAAAATATTTTTGGCTTCCCCGTCCTCCTGTTTTTCGTAGACGGGATTTTGAACTTCAAGATTATTGTATCTTCCGGCAATCTTTCCGAAAAAAATATAACTTTCTCCCACTCTCAAAACCTTTCCGATATAATGCTGATTGAACCAAACAGCTGTTATGGTTCCCGTTTCATCCTTTATCCGCACCTTGTATAATGTAAGACCTTTTCTCAATCTATGCTCAAGAACTTTTGACACAACAATACCTTCAAAAGCACACGACTCTCCGTCCTCAATCTCACAAATTTTCTTGAACTTGCTTCTGTCTTCATAGTCCCTGGGATAATAAGTGATAATATCTTCAATATTATATATTCCAAGTTTGTAAAGCAGCTTTGCCCTGGCCTGTCCGACACCTTTCACCTTTTGGACATCCATACTCAAAAGTTCCTTGATATCCTTATCCATAGAACACCTTAACTTTACATTTTTTCTTAATATTTTACCACATCAAATTAAGCTTTCCAAAGAAATCAAAAATTTTGCAAAAAAACTTGCAGTAATTCAATGGTTTATGTTAAAATAGTTATTGTTTTGATTTAAGGTCTAAAATATATTATAAAGAATTGGGTTTCTCCAGATTAAAGGAGGTGTAGTTATAAATGGCAAAATGTGATATATGCAACAAAGATCATCTATTTGGTTTGAAAGTTAGTCACTCTAATAGAAAGACAAATAGAGCTTGGAAACCGAATGTAAAAAAAGTAAGAATTATTGATAATGGAACTCCAAAGTCCATAAAGATTTGTACAAGATGCTTGCGTTCGAATAAAGTAACAAGAGCTGTTTAATTAGAAACAAAAAGGTTTGAGGTAGCTTTAGCTGCCTCAATTTTGTTATTGGGGCTTTCGAAGGTCGTAAAAGCCCCAAAATCTCAGGGGTTCGATGCCCTTGAGATTTTGGGGCTTTATTTATACTTCTGTCCAATTTTTCTATGCAAAGTACAAAATTGAGATGGCATTGGTGCCACCTCAATTTTGAGGTTAAAAAAATAAAAAACTCCGCTCCTCTCTATACTTAAGTTGTTTTCCCTTAGTTCTAAAGAGGCAAGATTAAATAGGGGAGCCTAAACCCTTTATGTATAACGGCAGGGTAGGACTCTACCCCATTCTTAGTACCTTTCTTAATATGTTTCCGAAGAATTTAGGCATTTTTACCACTAATATTTTCATTCAAAACACTCCTCCCCGGTAAAATGCTCCCACTACTTTATATATTATTCAAACTTGGGTTTTTTGGTGATTATTTTTAGTTAACCGGATTAAACCGCTTTATAAAGCACTAGCTGCTTTTCTGAGCCACAACACTAAAAAAGCCCAGCACCAAAATTCCCACTACCGAACCGACAACTGCCGGAATTATTGCAATCCCCAGAACTTTAGGACCAAAGGTATAAAAAAAAGGCATGTAGGCACCTACCCAAGCCCCAACAAGTCCTGCTATTGAGGCCTCGCCCACTCCTCCCTTAATCTTTCCTGGCATCATTGCATTTAAAACTCCTCCGCAAACTATTGCTATTATTACCGTTAAAATAAATCCACCCATAACTTCATCCTCCAAGCAATATGTTTGTATTATTATTCCCAATAGGAGTTTTATTTACTCTTTTGGTGAATAAAATTAATAAAGAAAAGTTTTTACTCAATTTATTAATGGAGGATTCAAAATGTACATAATCTATATCAGTAATTATAAAAAAAAGCTGGTTTACCTTTTTCTAATCATTCTCTTATGGTTGGCAATGCTTGCATCTGCAAGTTTATTCATCGGGCAAACCTTTTTATACAATTTGACTATTAACGAGTATTTAACCTTTTCCTATCCCTTAAAATTTACCATTGATGAAATATTTATCAATGAAGCTGTTCAAGGAAACACCATTGAAGCCAATTACAACATATCGCATCATATCGCACAGAAATTTTCCACCTATAAATCCATAGAGGGACAATTCAGCTTTGATTATCCCACAGCCTTTGAATTGAATGAGCAGCATTTTAGCGGTGCGGAAATTTTATACCATATAGGATTTAAGGATAAGAACAGACCTATTCACGGATTTGTTCAGGTATGGAACATGCCCTATTCCCTTGAAGAGTTTTTGGAAAAATCCAAGGCAGCATCCATGCAGAATTTCATTGACTTTAGTTCGCAACCTGTCACTGTAGACGGTAACAAGGGTACATTCTGGATGTACAGCATCCTCACCAATAGCAATACCAATTATAAAGGTTTGGAAGTATTCTGGAAGAAGGACGATACCATGTATAGGATAAGCTATTTCATCCCCGGTAACCTTTGGAATGAAAAAGAATATGAAATCTTTCAAAAAATTGTGAACTCCTTTAAGACCTATTAGACAGTTCCGGCAATTGACCGGTAATATTTTAAGAACCTTTTTTATTTTAGAAATATTAGAATTTCCCTATATCAGCGGTAACAGCATTGGCAATCTTTACGCAATTCCTACCGCTCTCCTTGGCTTCGTACAAAGCATTGTCGGCCATCTTCAAAAGCTCGGCTTGTGTTGACGATATTTCAGGGTAGGTGGACAATCCAAAGCTCACAGTGACAGAAGCCGTAACCAACTCATCCTTGATAACCGTTTTGGCAATTTTCTCCCTCAACGCTTCAACCTTATCATAGGCTTCCTTCAAGCCTGTTCTCGGAAACAGCAATACAAATTCCTCTCCGCCGAATCTTGCAATTATGTCTCCGCTGCGTAAAGAGTTTTTCAAAAGCTCGCTTATATCCTTTAATACCTTGTCTCCAAAGAGATGTCCGAAGGTGTCGTTAAAGCGTTTGAAATGATCTATATCGAATATTGCCAAAGACAGATTGTATCCTTCCTTTTGTGCAATTTCAAACTCTTTTTGCAGCCGCTCTTGAAAGTATAACCGGTTGTATACTCCCGTCAAATTGTCCACAGTGGCAAGCTCATGCATCCTCTCGTACAATTCGGCATTTTCAAGGGCAATGCTGACCTGCTGCCCTATAATGTTGAGAAGCCGTAAATTATCGTCATCAAAAGCGTTAAAATACTTGTGTTCCACCAAAACAAGCCCGAAATTCTTTGTCTTGGTAACAAGAGGTACACAGATTAAAGATCGCACTTCTCTGTCCTCAATAAACGGAAACTCTACAACATCAACAAAATTCTCCATAATAGGCTGTTTGCTTTTGAGAACATCTTTCAAAACATCACAATTTATGTTGTCAAAAAGTGCAATAAGCTCCTGCCTGTTGGACACATTGGTTGTATGAACTCTCAAGCGGTCCTTTTTTTCATCATACAGTATTATGGTAGAGTTATTGACGCCCATTACCCCAAGTATTATATCGTTAACGTGTTTCAACAACTCCTTCACATCAAAAATCGAGCTTATGGCCTGTGTTATCTGTTGCACAGTGTAGAATTCAGCTATACTCTCCCTTAATTTCTTATTGGTATCTTCAACTTTAAAATTCGTTTCCCTAAGCTTTTCGTTTTGAAGCTTGATTTCCTTCTGGGCATTCTCCAATTGCTCAAACTTTTCCGCAAGCTCAATATACAATTTCATATTATTTTCTTCATTTACTTCATAATCTTCCGATATGTTTGCCGATATCACGGAAAACATAAACAACAGAAAATATACCGACAAGTATTCAAATAAGCTGCTGTAATCGACAATTGAATGCTGTGTGTCCTTATTTACGAAATCATGCAAAAAGCCGAAACCAAAATCGCTCAACATTGACAAAGCCACATATAAAGTGCCCGTTTTACCCAGCTTATAAGTGGTTAACAGTACAACAACAAAAATAAACGGATAGGACAAATAACCGAATTCCATGAATCTGGCTGCAAAAGTCAGCATGATTATTTCCAATGCCTTTAATGCCAAGTAAAACCCGTTTCTTAAAGTCAAGTCTTTATTAATTGCCACCTGCTTCAATGTATTTAACAAAACAGCCGCCAAAATAAAGATCATCCTATATGCAGACATTGTATGTGAGCTTATGTCGTTGATGTTGTAGAAATTATTAAATATCTCCGCACATAAGACCATTGCAAGAAACAACCAAGATAGATTGATGTACATTTGTTCATATTTCTCGATTTTCCTCACAATTTCACATCCTTTATAGCCGGGTTTTAAATAAAGCATAAAGGTTACAAGTTAAAGCCCATTACCTAACAATGCCTTATAAAGTGGTCTAAAAGCCGTTGAATAACGCAATCCATCCACTTAACTAAGTTTGTCCCAGTATATATCGATAACATCTCCGGAATTTACCTCATCAGTAAATCCGGCACTTTTACCGTTCAACTTCAAAACTATATTCCCTTTAGGCTTAGATAAATCAAAATCGAGATAGTTAAAAATATCGACAAACATAAATTTCGAATCTTTAGTTCTTATAGTTTTGCTCTCACCGTTTACAATGACGTTTAAGCAGTTTCCCCCCATCAAAACATCATTTGACTCCGAATTATCGGCACTAGAAGCGATGTCCCCGCTGTACAAACTGCTATCGTTTTTTTCCGGTTCTTCATTTTTATCTTCAATATAATAATCGTCGTTATCGCCATTATAATTAACATCATTATCATTAATCTCATCAACAATTTTTGCTTTTTTAGGCATATATTTTATTTCATCCAAGTCTTTCAGCATATAATCTTGAGGTACATCAACCCCATTAACTTTCACGTCAAATTCCAAAGGATCAATCTCACATACTTTAATCAGATCATCGATTGTAATGATCTCCTCAATGTTTACATTATCGCCGTTTTGAATCTCTTCATTGATATCGACAGATTTTCCGTTTATATAGATTTTAGGTTCTAATGCAATCTGTGTACCGTTTAAGTTTATCCTTCTTATCGAAGTGTCTTTCACAAGGTCGGATACTTTTATTCTTGCATCGGCACCATCCTGTGCAGGCAGTACCCTTATAACGTCTTCGCTGTTAAGAACCGTCTCAAGATTAGCCGGTTTGTCATTAACATAAATCTGTGCACTTTTACCCATTTCACCTTTTATTGTTCTTTTTGCACCGTTAAACACGAACTCAATGCTCTTGCCGTTTTTTCCGATTAGCTGTCTGGGATTGAATCCAATCAAAATAAGTGCATCAGCCACTACAAGCTTCTTTGAGTTGAACAGGCGAACCTTCTGGTCATTTATGGTAACACTTAAAAAATCCTTACCCCGTTGCATCAATGACGAAACGGCAATGCCTATAGGAGTAATGGCATCGGGTCCCGAAAGCTTCTTGCCGTTAACTTTTACATTGGAATAAAACTCTTTTGACCTAACAACCACCCTGTCCTCAGCCAATCCCAATTTTGAAGCAATAACCCCGGTAATTCCAGGAATCTGACTTCCGCCGCCAATTAAAAATATGGCATTGGGTGCTTTTTGATTGTACTCCAAAATCTTATCGGTCACAGTTTGGGCAAGCAAATCCACAACCGGCTTTATAACCTCCATTATTTCGGCAGCCTCTACTTCTCTCTTTTTGCCCAGTATATCGGTAAAAGCTATTTTGTCTTTTTGCTCGCTTAGTGAAATCTTAATCTTTTCGGCGGTGTTGAAATCCACAAGATAATGATGGGCAATTTTTTCGGTAATCTCATCTCCGGCTATGGGAATCATTCCATAGGCAACTATACTTCCGTCCTTTGTAATTGCAATATCGGAAGTTCCGGCACCAACGTCCACCAGGACAAGGTTCAAAAGTCTCAGATCTTTAGGTATGGCCACGTTAATTGCAGCTATCGGTTCGAGAGTAAGGCTTATAACCTCAAGTCCCACCCTGGTCATAACGGTATACATGCTGTCAATTACTACATGGGGTAAAAAGGTTGCCAGTATGTCTGCACCAATCTTTTTACCTTTGTGCCCCGCCAAGGCGGAAATGACATAATCGTTCAAATAATAGTTTATAACACTGTATCCCACACAATAAAACTGGGTTTTGTCCTCTTTTGATATTTCATCGTCAAACACCATCTGTGCCCGCTGAATTCCTTCCAATTCCAAACTGCTTATAAGCTCGAGATCTATTTCTTTTGTGGGATCGCACTCACGCTCAACATGCACCTCGCAAGTCTTTAATACTCTTCCCGCTGCCGCAATAGCCACCTTGGTCAAACTCACTCCCAATTTTTTCTCAAGCCGTTCGCGAACTTCCCTTACAACTTGAGCAACACCTTCTATATCGTGAATCTGACCGTCCAACATTACTCTGCTCCGGTGTTCAAGAATTTCCGATGCAATTACCTTGAACTTGTCCTTTTCCTGTGTACCCACAATCCCAATTACAGTTCTTGTGCCAATGTCCAAGGCAAATATTATATCGTCGGGATTTACTGCATCACTTTTCAACAGACCTTTCCTTTCTTTATCGGCCGCTTCGGCAACAGTTTTTTTCTCAACCTTTTTCTTGCTCTTGCTTAAGTTAGCAGACATTAGAATCCCTCGCTTTTGTGTATTAGTTTTTTTTTGCGGATTAAAAAACAACAATAAGCCAATTTTTATGAAAAGCAATTAACGGGTTATCCTTTCTTTATTGACTTAACCCCATAATCGCAATAATCCAAAATGGCACATTCTTCACACTTAGGCTTTCTGGCATTGCATACAGCCCTGCCGTGGTAGACCAATTGATGGCAAAACTTGCCCCAATTTTCCTTCGGGACTATTTTCATCAAATCGTATTCAATTTTAACAGGATCTTCATTCTTACTAAGGCCTATACGATTGCTAAGCCTTTTTGCATGGGTGTCTATAACAATTCCCGGTATGCCGTAAACATCACCCAAAACAAGATTTGCTGTTTTCCTGCCCACTCCCGGCAGAGTTAATAAATCCTCCAAATTGTCGGGAACTTTACCGTCAAATTTTTCAATTAGGATTCTGCAAGTTTCTTTGATATTGCGAGCTTTGTTACGATAAAAACCTGTCGGCTTTATATCCTGTTCCAATTCACCGAGATCTGCATTGGCAAAATCATAAACATTCTTATATTTTTTATATAGCGATTTTGTAACTATATTAACTCTTGCATCGGTACATTGAGCGGCCAATTGAGTTGAAATCAAAAGTTGTAAAGGATCTTTGTAATCCAGGGTGCAATCTGCATCACTGTATAATTTATCGAAAATTTTTATTATCTCAATAACTCTACTTTTCTTGTCCATATAAAAATTCTCACTCCTTATTATATCAAAATACAGAAAAAATTGTATAACAAATTTTGTTTACAAAAAAAGTCCGTATTTATCATCCGGACTTTTCTATATTAAAGCTTTTATTTCCTTTCAACCAATTTGTAATAAAGTTCCAAATACTTCTTTGCAGACTTGTTCCAAGAGCTGTCAATACTCATAGCCCTCCTTACCAGTTGTTTCCATTCCTCCGGTTTTGTGTGATAGAATTTCAGTGCCCTGTTTATGGTCTCAAGCATATCCTTGGATGAAAAATCGGTATAAGTAAAGCCATTTCCTTTTTCTCCATACTTCTCTACATCAAAAACAGTTTCCGCCAATCCTCCGGTTGACCGGACAATAGGAATGGTTCCATATCGTAAGCTAAAGAGCTGCCCCAAACCACAGGGTTCAAAACGTGAAGGCATTAAGAACAAATCGCTTCCGGCATATATTCTTTGGGCCAAAGGTACGTTAAAACCTATGAAGACTCCCATTTTCTTAGGATACTTTTGCTGTATTTTCCTAAACCCTGTTTGATAGTATTCGTCACCTTCACCTAGAAGCACAAATTGAATATCGTTTTTCATTATTTCATCTATTTCATCCATTATAAGGTTAAGACCCTTTTGACTTGACAACCTTGATATCAATCCAATCATTGGTACATCTTTCACCGGCAAACCCATTTCTTTTTGCAGTGCATGCTTGTTTTCCTTTTTAAGCTCAATGGAGTTTACATCGTAATTCTTGACGATTCTCGGATCTTCCTTGGGATTAAACACATCATAATCAATACCGTTGACAATACCGTAAAGATCCTTTGATCTTTCAATCAACAATCCTTCCAATCTTTCGCCGTATTGCGGAGTCTTAATTTCCTTGGCATAAGTTTCACTTACCGTATTAATGATATCCGCATATACCAGTCCAGCTTTCATAAAATTGAAGGTACCGTAAAACTCAACCTTTTCAGGAACAAAAACTTCCTCTCCCATATCAAACAGCCATAATACTTCTTTGGGGAAGTGTCCCTGATACTCGAGATTGTGAATGGTGAAGATGGTTTTTATTTTATTGTAAAACGGAAAATCCTTATATTTTTCCTTCAAGAGCATGCAAATAGGACCGGTATGCCAATCGTTGCAATGTATTATGTCGGGTTGAAATCCGATTTTAGGCAACATTTCCAAGGCTGCCTTACATAAGAATGCAAACCTTTCTGCATCATCATGATAGCAATAAATGCCTTCCCTGTCATATAAGTGATAATTGTCCAAAAAGTAAACGGGTACGCTCTTGTCCTCATTCTCATGCTTGAATTCAATCTTTCCCTCACGTAAAATACAGGTTTCTTTCCTGTTGTTTAACGACACGGGAAAATCGGTTATATATTTCATGTCAGCCTTTATTTTCTGAAATCTTGGCATTGCAATCCTAACATCATGTCCCATAGAAACCAGGGACTTAGGAAGTGAACCTGCCACATCCGCCAAACCGCCAGTCTTAGCAAATGGAGCCACTTCAACTGAAACAAACAACACTTTTAGTTTATTATCTTTCATTTTATACCTCCATAAACTATAAAGCTAGACTAAACTAAATTAACATAGGTAAGTCTAATTTTCAACAGTTTTTAAATGGTTATATAACATATAAGGACCAATTTTAACAATCACCCTATTTCCTATAACAATATTTCTCTTTATATATACCCTTATTTACTGAATAAACCCATTTAATTCATCTTTTCCCTGAACCATTGATACCAGCACGTCAACAATTTTGGGATCGAACTGAGTACCTTTGCACCTTTCAAGCTCTTGTAAGGCATCTTCCATCGACATGCCCTTTCTGTAAGGTCGGTCGCTGGTCATGGCATCAAAGGCATCAGCAACACCGAGTATTCTTCCGAATATACATATCTCTTCACTTTTAAGCCCATTGGGATATCCTTTTCCGTCGTATCTTTCATGATGCTGCAGCACTCCATTCAAACCGTTTTTTAAAAAATCGATATCCTTCAGTATGTTGTAAGCAATGTAAGGATGTTTTTTTATCTCATTAAACTCTTCTTCTGTAAGTTTTCCCTGCTTATTCAATATAGAAGCTGAAATTCCGATTTTTCCGATATCATGAAGAATTGCAGCATATCTCAAATCCTCTATATCATCCTCATCAAGCCCCATTGCCCTTCCTAGCTCACAGGAAATCTCCATAACCCTTTGACAGTGCCCCCTGGTGTACGGATCTTTTGCTTCAATGGAGTTTGCAAGGGACATAACCGTTTGCAAATAACCGTATTGAATTTCATTGTAATAATTTGTTAGCTCAATATTCTTTTTGGCCAACTCCCTTTTGGTCTCATCAAGCTCTTTGATATATTCATTGAGAGCTTTATTGGTTGCCGCTGACTGTTCATACAAAGCTTCAATCTCCTGCTTTTGATTATAGATGCTGTTATACATTTCAGCATTTTTTATACTTATGGCAGTAAAATTAGCGAGACTTTCCAAAAAGCTCAGGTTGACCTTTGAGAATTTGCCCACCACCGATGTTCCGGCATATATAACCCCTATCAGCTCCTTTGAAACCGAAAGCGGTATAATAATTGTATCTCCCTTATCTTTGTTTGAAACAACTTGTATGCTGTCAATTGCAGTATCTTGGACCTCATTGAGATATTTTTCTATTTCGTTTTTATCAATCTCGGTAGAGCATGCTTCACCGTATTCGTACTTGTAGTCCAACTTACCCATATTGTTGTCTACAAAACAAACATAATACCACTCACATTCTGCATATTTATTCAGCATTTTAGTTGTATATACCATTATTGTATTCAAATCGAAGGTTGAAGTGATAATTTTCAATGCATCGTGAAGGGACATCAACTCGTCTTCCATTTCTTCAATCTGTTCTTTTTGCTGTTCGATAATCATTTTCAGCTTTTCATTATTGTCATTACTATCCTTCAATTGTGCGGTTTTTCTGTTGCGAAATGCAAAAATACAGACAACTGCCAAATAAATAATTGAAATGACGATCAACGGAAGAAATGCCAAAGATCTCGTTGAAACAAACATGGACAAAGATATAAGCAATATGAGAGAAGCAAAGGTATAATTTATAAATTCAACGGCCGGGGATCTGTTCAACATACAATACCTCCAGATCATCAGTCAACAAATAACACAAGGTCATTTAAGCCCGTCTGTCCTTAAAGCCTATTTATATCTCCCCGTAATTTTAATGGATATCTGCCCTTTGTCTTTACCTCTTTGTATCTGACACCAAATGGCAAAAGTAAAAATTACCCATTAATTTTTATCCTATTTTCTTTATTCTACATATTCTCCTAAAATCCTTCATTATTATTAATTTTTTAACAAAATCATAAAACATAAGAAAAAGGGGAAGGTTTTCTGTTTTGAAATTGAGTACCTTCCCCTGTATATTTCCCTATTTTATTGTTTTATTGTCCCATGTCCTCGCCCAATACAACATTATAAGCGAGAATAGTTCCGTCTCTGTAAACCTCAAGTTTAATTGTTTCGCCAACTTTATGCTTGTTCTTTATATTGTTCAACTCCGATAATGTTTTAACTGTTATACCGTCAGCTTTAATTATGATATCGCCTCTCTTGATACCGGCATTATAAGCTCCGCTCAATGGTGCCACGTCTTCTACCAACACTCCAGCCGGTACATTATATCTTTTTGCAATCTGTTCGTTAAATGATGCGTTAACCGATATACCTATGGACGGTCTACCTCTTACGTATTTATACTCAATGAGGCTGTCTGTGATTTCCTTGGCCTTGTTTACCGGTATGGCAAATCCCAAACCTTCAAAACCGTCACCGCTAATCTTTGCTGTATTTATTCCTATCAGTTTTCCTTCTGCATTTACCAGTGCCCCTCCGCTGTTTCCGGGGTTAATGGCTGCATCGGTTTGTATAAGTTTAAGTTCGTTATTTTCATCCAAAGGTATTGATCTGTTAAGACCGCTGATTACACCCACCGTTACCGAACCCATGTACTCGAGTCCGCCGGGATTGCCTATTGCAACAGCAAGCTCTCCTACTCTTATCTTATCGGAGTCACCCATTTCTATAGCAGGCAAGTTGGTTGCGTCAATTTTCAGAACCGCAAGGTCTGTTCTGGCATCTCTTCCTACAACAGTAGCAGTATAGGGCTTATCTATTTCGTTGGGTAATATTACTTCGATTTTTGCACCGTTCTTAAGCTGGTTGGTACCTTGCATTGCTTCAGAAATAACATGGTTGTTGGTCATTATATACCCATCGCTTCTGATTATTATTCCCGAACCGGAGGAAGCAGCTTCCTGCATACCGCCGAATAAAAATGTTTGTGCCCTATACGAAACGCTTATACCGACAACTGACGGTCCGACTTTTTCAGCAATAGCCACTACAGGAGAGTCGGAATTTTCAATTACTACTTTCTTGTAGCTTTCCGAATCAATCGCCCCGTTGTTCACTGCATTCTGTAAACCGTTTGTAGTATCCGAAGTTTTAATACCAACCTCATTCAAAAACGAATTTATTGACGGTCGGATTACCGGAGCACCAAACTGCATGAATGCTCCCACTGTAGCCCCACCTAAAATGGAACTGATTACCGATACCAAAATCAATTGCCCCAAAATACCTTTTTTCTTCTTTTCCGGTTTAACATAACTTTCGGTATAAAAGGATGCCTCCCTTAAATTGTAAGATTTTTGCTCCTGGCTATCGTAGGATGCAAAATTTTGATTGTAATTTTCTCCATATCCTGACGATGCTTCGTTGTAATTGTTATACCCGTATCCCCTGTCATTCGTTCCGTACGCGTCACGAATGGGATAACCGTTATTTTCGTTATAGTTATAATTATTTTCATTATAATTATTATAATTATTCATACCATAATCTCTGTTATCGTTGTAATCCATAACCATCTCTCCTTTCTAAAAATTCTTTCGTACCATGTTTGTTTATTTTTATTATATAAACCGAATTTGAAAAAGTTATGAATAATTTGTTAATAATCATTTGTTATCAAATTTATTTTCAAACTCTTCTTTAGACAAGTTTAACGTAAAATAAAATACTGTACCTTTTCCCAATTCACTTTCGACTTTAATTTCCTGTCCATGTTCGTTGATAATATTTTTAACAATAGCCAGACCAAGCCCTGTGCCCATTTTATCCTTGCCTCTGGACTTGTCCGACTTGTAAAATCTATCCCAAATCAAGTTTATTTCCTCACTGTCTATCCCTATACCGTTATCTTTAATATACACCATTACTTTTGACTTTAACTTGACGGTTTCAATTTTTACCTGTCCGCCATCCTGCACAAACTTTACAGCATTGTGCAGCAAATTCAATATAACCCTCTCTATGGAATCCTTGTCTGCATATACAAAGGTGGGTTCTTCGTAAAAGTTTGCCTCAATCTGAATGTTCTTCATTATTATCTGGTTTTCTAACTTAATTATGCACCTTCTTATCAGTTCATTAACATTAAAGGTAACATAAGTAAGCTTCATCTCTCCCGATTCCATCCTGGCAAGGTCTAATAGGTCATTGGTCAGCCGGCTTAAGCGTTTTGTCTCATCACTCACTATTGTCAAATATTCCCTCTGCTTCTCCGGTGGAATAGTTCCGTCTAAAATCCCTTCGATAAATCCATGTATGGATGTCATTGGAGTTCTAAGCTCATGGGACACATTTGCAATAAATCCCCTCCTCATATTCTCCAGATTTTCAAGGGCTACCGCCATATTGTTAAAACTTTTGGCCAATTGACCTATCTCATCTTCCGACTTTATATCGAGGCGTTTACTGAATTCACCGTTTGCAATTTGCTTTGCCGCATTATTTATCTGTTTAAGAGGTTTTGTAAGTTTTAACGAAAAAATGTAGACAAGCAGTACAGATATTACAACCGCTATACTTATTGCAATAATATAGAATTTAAAAACCGTCAACCGTGCTTTGTTAATTTCGGGTATCCTCTTGGTAAGATACACGGCACCTTGAATTTCCCCATTATATATATAGGGCTTCTCTATGGTAAGCCAGCTGACTTTCGTGTCTTTATACAGTCCGTAAAAATCTCCTACTTCTTTAACAACTTGCCCCTCCTGCATTACCTTTTTGCTGTACTGTCTTTCATCCGGCAATCTCAATTTCCCCGATTCTCCCCGAAGCTTACTGATTACCGATCTATCCAGATATTTTTCATTGCCCATGGCAACTATCTCTCCGTCTTTTGAAACAATCCATACCGATGCTTCCACATCGTCACCTATAAGCTCCAAATTTTCATAAAAGTTGTTTAGCAGCATATTCTGCACAAAAGCAGGAGTCATCGGGTTTTCAATCAAACTTATATAATTTCTTAAAAGCCAAATGACATTATCCCCGGCATTGTCTAGTGCTACTTCCTTTTCTTCGGTAACAAAATCTCCCAGAAAAAAGTATAACATTCCTCCTGTTATCGCTGTAATGATTATTAAAATCATTATAAAAAAAACGGCAATTTTGCTGTAGAGATTTTTAAACATCATTTCACCTCGAATTTGTAGCCAACACCCCAGACCGTCTTAAGCTGCCAGTTTTGATTCTCTCCTTCAATTTTTTCCCTCAATCTTTTTATGTGAACATCCACTGTCCTTGAGTCCCCGTAAAAATCAAATCCCCAAACTTGCTCCAACAGCTGGTCCCTTGTAAACACCTTATTGGGGTTTGACGCCAGAAAGTAAAGGAGCTCCAACTCCTTAGGAGGAATATCCAAATAGTTTCCGTTTACCTTTAAAGTATAGTTGGATTTGTTTATAACCAGGTTGGGATACACAACTTCCTTTACATCAAGCTCCCGGTGCTCATACCTTCTAAGTACGGCCTTCACCCTGGCCACCAATTCCTTAGGTTCAAACGGTTTTACAATATAGTCATCGGCTCCAAGCTCAAGACCCAATACCTTGTCAAAAGTTTCTCCCTTTGCCGACAGCATTATAATAGGTATATTGCTTATCTGGCGTATTTCCCTGCAAACCTGCCAGCCATCCGCTCCCGGAAGCATTATATCCAAAATAACAATATTCGGTGCAAAGGTTTTGAAGGATTCAATGGCCTTAATTCCATTGTATATCGTTAACACCTCAAACCCTTCTTTTTCCATATAAAGCCTGATAAGTTCACATATATTCACATCGTCATCTATAACTAAAACTTTAGTTTTGGTGTTCATAGTATCCTTCTCCTCTACCTATATCTTAGCCTAAATTTTATTGCTTTAGCCTTATTTTATCAAATATCTACATAAGGGTAAATATATATTGCCGGTGATTTCTATCCTTTTCCTTCCCGCATTAAAAATGAGAATACTAAAATAAGCCATGCCCATCGACATAGCTCATTTGTCCTTAATGCTTAATGTTATTTACGAATGTCTCTCAATTGATTATTTCAGTTCTAATAGGTAGACTGTTTAAAACAATATTTTGAATTCTTATTTCTTCGTGAAGCTTTTTCTGCTCTTCCTTTATTTCTCTAAGACTCTCCAATATTTTTTTGTTGTCGTCAATCAGTATTTTAAGCATAGCCCTTATTTCATCAAACGGCTCCAAATTTTCTTTTTTCATGCTTATCTCCCCCAACTTGAAAAATATTCTCTATCTAAATTAATGTACAAACACATAAATTGATTATACCAAATTTTTAAATATTGTGAACAATTTTTAGTATTTTTTTCTATTTAATTTTTTTATTTTATTTTTGCAATTTCTGTAACTCAAGATAGATGTTGACTTACAACTATCATTATGATAATTTAACAGTATGTATTGAACTTTTGGGTTGATACTTTACCTTTTAACATTTCCGTAACAACCCGTTAAATTTTTACTGCAAAACCTTCTTGGAAACATAGTTTATTTTTATAAAGGAGTCAATTAAAATGGGCAATATAAACTTTTATCAAGTCATAATCGGAATACTTTTTATACTTGGTGTAGTCTTCATCTATTTTTACGTATCCGGCAAAAACAAAGACAAATCCGGCTCAGAAGGCACCACCGTTGCCCCAAACAATGCACCATCCCAAAAGGCCGGTAAAGACTTATCCGATGAAGAACTTATTGCCGTGTTAACCGCTGCCGTTATGGCTATGCAAAGTAATCCCGACATTAAAATAAAAGTGACTTCTTTCCGCAGGATACCACAATCGGCACCTGTTTGGAATACAATCGGAAGAAGAGAGCGGCTGGAAAACAAACTGTAGTTTTCCAAACTTTAATCCTTGAACTCAAGTTTTGATTTTAAATATTTCAATTGCATTTTCTCCTAAGATTACGCTCTTTTCCCAATCGCTAAGCTTCAATTCCATGAATCGGGGCAAGTCATGTTCAGGGCTGCCCCATGGATAGTCGGAGCCAAATACTACCCGGTCCGCTCCGATTTTTTTGATTACGTATTCCACCACTTCGTTGTCGGGCCAACTGGGCTCATTAACCTTCAATAGCGGCGGATAACCCGTTATAACTATTGAAGTGTCAAAATACACGTTTTCATACAAATCGGCAATCTTAAACACATCACCTATGTTTCCGTCTGCCATATGGGTCAGGATAAAAGGTATTTTCCTATATTTTTTTATTACCGGCACAATATTTTCAACATCTGCATAATTGTTCAGTCTTGCATTTGAAACCCTTCCGCAGTGAAATACTACCGGAAATGCCGCCTCCTCACAAATTCCATATACGATATCGAGTCTTTCGTCGTAGGGCAAAAACCCCTGGGCCATGGGATGAAATTTTATTCCCTTCGCCCCCATGTTTATGTACTCTTCCATTAGTTTATCCATCGGCTCTTCCATATCGGGATGGAAACTAACCAGCGGTACGAGTTTTTTATATTTCCTTCCCATTTCAAGGGACCAGGTATTGTTTTTGTGTATGATTTTTGCCGGGGCAAAGTTAGCCATTACGGTAAAATCAATACCGAGCCTCTCCATTTTCCCCAGCACGTCGTCAATCGTCCCGGTACCGGGATTGTCAAATTCTATGTTATATAGTTTGTTAAATGAAGTCCTTATCTTATGCGAAACCTCATCGGAGGAAAAAGTATGAACATGTCCGTCAACTATTGTAAATTTGCCTATCATCTGCATTACTTCCCTATAAAATATATTTTTGTTATAAAGAATATTATAATTAAATATTAACCGGTATGCAAATATGCTAATCATAACAAATCAACATAATAAACAACTATTCACATTGTCCAAAGTCTGCTATAATGTAAAAGTCAAAAATACTAAAAAGAAGGAAATGGTATGTTATGAAATACGTATTAATTCTCGGCGACGGTATGGCAGATTACCCTGTACCTCAGCTTAACAATAAAACCCCTTTGGAGTACGCAAAAAAAACCAATATCGACTCTCTTGCAAAAAATGCGGAAGTGGGAATGGTTAAAACGGTTCCCGACGGCATCGCTCCGGGAAGTGACGTTGCAAACCTTTCGGTTATGGGCTTTGACCCTAAGGAATACTATACGGGGCGTTCACCTCTTGAAGCGGTCAGCATGGGCCTTGATTTATCCGACACCGATGTGGCCCTAAGGTGCAATCTGGTCACCTTGTCCGATGAGGAGGATTATTCCCAAAAGACCATGATTGACTACAGCTCTGATGAAATAAGCTCGGCAGAAGCAAAAGAATTGATTGAAGCTGTCAACGCACATTTTAAAAACGACACCTTCTGCTTTTATCCGGGAATTAGCTACAGGCATTGTCTGATATGGAATAACGGTTTAACGGGCTTAAAACTTACTCCTCCCCACGATATATCGGGAAAAAAGATTGCTGATTACCTTCCTAAAGGTGATGACAACAAGCCTTTGCTGGACATGATGATTAAAAGCTATAATATTTTGAAAGATCATCCAGTCAACAAGGCACGTATAGCTAAAGGCTTGAGGCCTGCCAACTCCATATGGCTTTGGGGTGAAGGCAAAAGGCCCTCTTTGTCAAGGTTTGACGAAAAGTACGGCATAAAAGGTTCCGTTATATCTGCCGTGGACCTCATTAAGGGCATAGGCATACTTGCAGGCCTTAAAAATATCGAAGTTGAAGGTGCCACCGGAAATATACATACCAACTTTTTGGGGAAAGCCCAGGCTGCCTTAAAAGAACTCGAATCGGGACAAGACTTTATTTATCTCCATGTGGAGGCCCCGGATGAATGCGGCCACAGAAATGAAATTGAAAACAAAGTTAAATCAATTGAACTGATAGATGAGCAAATAGTGGGTACAATTTTAAAGGGTTTGGAAAAATACGACGATTACCGGATAATGATTCTCCCGGATCACCCCACTCCCCTCAGCCTTATGACCCACACAGCGGAACCGGTACCTTTCCTGCTGTACCAAAAGAGTAAACTTAATAAAAACGGTGTGGAAAACTATACCGAGGAACAGGCAAAGACTACCGGTATATATTTCCCTGAAGGTTACAAACTGATGGATTATTTTATAAAAGGCTGAGATAACTGCAAGCTGAAGAATTTTTCATCGGTGCAAAAATTAATTGAAAAACCCCTTGACCTTGACGTTACGTAAAGGTGTATAGTTGTATTGTCGGGAGGTGAAATCATGGAGTATACAGTGCAAAAACTGGCCAAAATGGCGGGAATCAGCACCAGGACTCTCAGATATTATGATGAGATTGGAATTCTCAAGCCTGCAAGAATCAACTCATCGGGATATCGCATATACGGCAAGGCCGAAGTAGACCTGTTGCAGCAGATACTCTTTTACAGAGAACTTGGGGTGAGTCTTGACAGTATCAAGGAAATCATTTCGTCCCCGTCTTTTGACGCAGGCAATGCACTCAAGGAACATCGGAAACAACTCCTGGCCAAACGCGAACAACTTGATTTGTTAATTGCCAATATTGAAAAGACAATAGCGGCAATGGAAGGGAGGATCAATATGTCCGACAAGGAAAAATTCGAAGGCTTTAAGCAGAAATTAATCGATGACAACGAGAAAAAATACGGAAAAGAAATACGTGAAAAGTACGGAAATGAAGCAGTTGATAAATCCAATCAAAAGCTAAAAGGAATGACTCCCGAGCAGTACGCTGAAGGCGAAAGGTTGAGCGAGGAAATACTCTCCACCTTGGCCGCGGCGATGAAAACCGGAGATCCTGCCGGTGAGTTGGCCCAAAAAGCTGCCGATTTGCATCGTCAATGGCTAAGCCTCTACTGGGACAGTTACACAAAGGAAGCCCATGCGGGACTTGCCCAAATGTATGTAGAGGACGAAAGATTTACAGCTTACTATGACAAGGTACAGCCCGGTGCCGCAGCTTTCTTGAGGGATGCAATCCTTATCTATACCGGTATGAAGGGATAGTATCTATGTATTGTATTTAAGTTACTAATTCCTTTGCCGTTAGCTCCTGTGCCCAGTTCGAAAGGGGCAATGACACCGGTTAGGAAAACCGAAAAGGTATTGAAAGTTAAAAATCGAAAGGGTATCGTTCCCTTTCGATTTTTTAGTCTTTCACGAACTTTGAAAAATCTTAAAGAATAAAACTCAGGGGCATCTAATAAGTACCCTAACCTACCGCATTCATGGCCATGTCGCTATAGGTATACGGCTTGAGCATTTCAATTAATGGCCCCATATTGTCAGATTGAGTTCTAAGCCACAGCCTCTCCCAACCGGGCTCAATGATAACCGGCATTCTGTCATGAATGGAAGCCGTAGTTGGGTTGGCCTCAGTTGTAATTACCGCATACCCGGTGTACTGCCCGCCGTTATTGTCCTTAAATACATTGTATATGCCCGCCATAAAAAACACCTTGTTTTGAGGCACATATATTTCAAATTTCGTCTTCTTTTTGGCCCCTTCCTCCTTCTTCCATTCAAAATATGCTTTGGCCGGAATCAAGCAACGCCTTTGGTGAAAGGAATCCCTAAACATGCTTTTGGAGTTGATTGTTTCTCCCCGGGCATTTATAATTGGCCTTCCGGAATATTGACCGTAACTCCATTTCATAGCAGTCAAAACAATCCTGCCCTTCTCTTCACAAATCACCGGTGCAATATTTGTGGGAAACACCTCGCCCTTTGCAATATTTTCCGAGTTTTTGAATTCTCTAGACACCTCATCTATAATGGACTGTATTTCATCATATTCGATATCTGTAAGTGCAACATATCTTCCACACATTCGAATCACCCCATATATGTATGATACCATTTATATCAACTCAATAAACCATTTATTTTCATGATTGAGATAGAGATATGCCTTTTTTCCGTCAACAACACACGAATATCGGACACCCTGAACTCCAATTTTTAAAGATGCCCCTTTCACAGGTTTCCCCGGTTTATCAACGCTATATACCTTGTCATTGTCAATTCTAATTCTTAAAGGAGTAATCTCACCGTCCAAATTATAATATGCTATTACTTCCACAGCCGGTTTATCCACTAAAAAACACCTCTATTTAGCGATAATTGTGAATATGCTTCCCCACCGTATATTGCCGATAGTCAAAACAATCGAATTCCTGTCCTTCACAGCTTCAACTATTTAAAGTATGATACGGGGAAAATTACATTTTCCTCAATGGGATTGGCATTCAAGGCTTTATCTTTCAGTACCAACGCCCTTTGCACCGAATAATGCCCAAACCTCCTGCGAATTTCATCAATGCTGTATTCAAGTTGTTCTTCCTTAAGTTTTCGCTTTTCGTCGTAAAAAAGGCTAAGCTGCACACAGGTATCCGCAGTGACAAGGTCTGTCATCCTCACCCCAATACTTCTAATGGGCCTTTCCCACTTCCAGTTGTCTAAAAATATTTCAAAAGCCTTGTCTGCAATATCTTTCGTAACACAGCTGCTGAAATTTAACTTTGCCTGCCGCTCAATGCTGTTCAACTCATTGTCCCTTATATAAAGCTGCACTGTTCTTCCTTTAAAATTGTATTTTCTAAGTCGCTCCGATACACTCTCACTGAGCACATAAAGAAGCAGTTTCACATCTTCGTCATTTACCAAATCCCTGGGCGTGGTCATACTATTGCCTATGCCTTTAATGGCACTCTGTTGATCGGTTTTCATAACCGGTACCGTATCAAGGCCGTTGGCAAATATCCATAGAGTTTCTCCCCATTTCCCCAAAAGCTTTTTCAGAAAACTTAAGTTTAGGTTTGCCAGATCACCTATGGTGTATATCCCTATATTGATAAGCTTTTTAGCTGTCGACCTTCCCACATAGAGCAGTTCCGAAACCGGAAGCGGCCACACTTTCCGTTTGAAGTCATCTCTAGTAATAACAGTAGTGGCATCGGGCTTTTTCATATCGCTTCCAAGCTTTGCAAAAATCTTGTTGTAGGACACTCCTATGCTGGCTGTGATGCCCAGCTCTTCTTTTAACCGCCTCCTTATCTCATCGGCAATGTACTTGCCGTCACCGAAAAGTTTACAGGATTCGGTAACATCAAGCCAGCATTCATCTATTCCAAAGGACTCTATAAAATCGGTATAATAACTGTAAATTCTTCTTGCCTCACCGCTAAAATAAAGGTAAGTCTTATAATCGGGAGGCAAAACAACCAAATCGGGACATTTTTGCCTTGCCTGCCAAATGGCCTCTCCCGTCTTAATTCCGTAACCTTTGGCAATCAAGTTTTTGGTCAAAATAATACCATGCCGCTGTTCGACAGAACCACCGACAGCCACAGGTTTATCCCGGATTTCAGGATTCCTCATACATTCCACACTGGCATAAAAACTGTTAAGGTCGGAATGAAGTATAACTCTTTCCATATTATCACCTGCTATATATAGCATAGCACGAACATATGTTCGAAGTCAAGGTCATAAAAACTATTTTATTCCTGTACCTCTTTCCATGCCATTGCAATTGGATTATTCGGGCTTTTTACTGTTCTTTATCATAATTTTATTCGGCAGGTATAACATGAACTCTGCAAAACAGACTGTTGTCGTACGGCATGTCATACATGGGCTTTGCAGCGACCATTACTGTCCCAGCTTTTATGCCTGTCACCACTCCATTGGTCACAGTCGCCGTGTCAGGATCACTTGTAGACCATTGGTATAAGTTTTCATACAATTCGAAAGGAATTCCATCATCCACCAGAAATATACTCTCCCCTTCTTTTAAAACCACTTCATCATACAGTAGACTTAAGTAAGTATTGCCGTTAAATTTATTTACAAGGGAGACCTCATCCTTAACCTCAATTTCTTTCAGTATCTCTTCATATTTCCCGCCACTGTTGTCGTTTTGTCCGGTTAATTCGTCAATATAATTTGTCGTACAATCTATACCGTTTGTATCGGTATAATTTCTTGTCTCTAAAATTTCATCATCCGACAAGTTGTAATATTTATAAAAGCCATAGTCTTTCCCGGCATCATTCCAAGTGGTATCCAAATGATACCACTTTCCGTTTACTTTAACCAGATTCCAGGCATGATCTTCATTAGTGACAATTATGCTCTCCATACCTGCCTCCTTTAACATTTTGTAGGCCAGCATAGAATAACCGTCACATTTCGTTTTGCCGTAATACAGTGCACTATAAGCATTGCCGTGCTCTTCATCTTCACAGTACTCGACATAAGTCAAAATGAAATCATGAATCAGTTTTTCTTTCTCGTCATCAGACATATCCGTACTTGTCAGTTTTGACACTATAAACTCTACGGTTCTGTCCACATAATCTTCCTGTTCCTTTGTGGTTTTATAATCGAAAGTGCACTCGATTGCATTAATCCCCATCATTGAAAAAATTCTGTAGCTGTATCCGTAAAGGCAGAACCTCAAATACGTATCTTTACCGAACACGGAGTTTACCGTTTCAACCAGGTCGCTGCCCGTAATCGAACCTTTATATATGATATTCATATTTTCATTTCTATCGTAAAAACCCGTTAACAGAGCTTTTTCCAGTTCATCGAAAGAACGTGCCACCGACACGTATTCCTTTTCATCATCGTAAGCAAAAGTAAATGTTATTTTTAAGTCACCCGAAAACCCACTCATACTGTATGAGGCATCGAGGAGCATAAAAGGTTCATTGCTTTCGTAAATTGCATCTTGAAGTGCCCGGTCCACTTTATTTTGAATATCTTCCATGTCGCCGTCATAGGTTAAGTTGTAAGTTGTACCTCTATTGCTAAAGTTACGGACAAGTGCTGTTTTAATCTCCTCTTCAGTACCGACATTTGTTTTTACAACGCAAACCTCGCTAAATTTCGAATTTTTGCCTGCGGCATCAATGGCACAAACCTTAAATTCATAGGTTTCATTGGGTATTAAATTTGCAAAGGTATAATTTGTTTCTCCACCGGTTAATGCTTCAAATTCACCGTTTTTATAAACGGCATAATCCTTGATGCCAATGTCCGCCGACGGCTCCCAATAAATCGAAACCGTTGTGCCGGTTACCGATGAATAAATCATCCCCTTAGGCTTTGAAGGCCGCTCGGTGTCCACTGGATTAGGTTTTGAATCGGTACTTGGTGCGGGTGGCATATCATCGGTTTCCGCAGGAAATTTGTCTATATGGCCCAACACATACTTTCTTACAATTGCAAAATCTAAATTGTTGAATACTCCATCGTCATTTAAATCCGCTGCCCATGTTCCGTTTACCGCAGGAAAGCTGCTTATCTTACCCAATAAATACATTCTCATGAGGACAAAATCCAAACTGTCCACTTCTCCATTTCCGTCCACATCACCTTTGCAAGTCGCTTCCCTGCCTTCTCCACTATCCGACGATACAATTTCATATTCTTTATCGGGTAAAGCTGCCTCCACCCTGGATAAATCGAATACGGTTAAAGTCAAAATCTGGATGGCAAAAACACATGAGAAAAATAACAAAGCCATTCTTTTTCTGCGGAACATTATTTTCTCTCCCTTATATTCAACTTTTTCTCTAATTTTGTTTTATTATGTAATAATATGAAAATGTTTATCAAAATTTTATCACATTTCCTTAATTATGCAAATATCAAAAAGTCATAGTTGACGGTATTGCCGTCCACATCGGTAACAGATACGGCATTGCCGTCAATAAATTCAATTTCCCCGAATTTTGCATCCATCTCCCATTCCTTCTTAAGCTTCTTATCCGTATCCATTTGACTTGAAAGCCACTAAAAAACCGGCAGGTTTCATACTGCCGGTTTGACTGTCAAATATTTTTACTATCTAATATTTTACTACCCAATATTATAGACCGTCCTTCTTCATTGCTTCAACTATTATACAGTGGTTTATCAAATCCTGGTCGGATTTTACCTCACTGGTGTAGTTAAGTCCATAGGGCCAAAAATGGGTGCTGTCACCTTTTATCACAGCAGTATTGTCCCCGGTGATGGCTCTTATGGCTGCCGTAGCATTTGGCCCGGTATAAACCCCGTTAACTATTAGGGATGACCACTTGCTCGATGTACCCACTCCGAGGGTATGAGCTATTTCGTGCATGGCTGTGATATGGTTCATATAGCTGCGGTTTGAACCGAACCTAATTGTACCGTTAATATTTCCGTCAGCTGTTGAAACAGAAGGTTCATAATATATTGTAAGAGCTTTGGTAATTGTAGTGTACTCATTGTAGAATGCCACTGCCTTGTCCATGGCACTTTGGATTCTATTATAGGCATCGAGCTGATCCGATGTGGGATTGGAAACCTTTACGAGGGTATATGTAACATTTCCCTTTTTAGGAGTAGCGGTTGGTGTAGGAGTAACAACCGGTACATCCTCAACTGGAAATTTTTGGATTTTACCCAGTAAATATTTTCTCATCAATGCAAAATCAATGGAATTGACCTCGCCGTCACCATTTACATCCCCAGCCTTTATCCCGTTCGGAAGGGGTAGCTGGTTAATTTTACCCGTCAAATAACTTCTCACATAGGCAAAATCGATGGAATCCACCCTGCCGTCAGCATTTACATCCCCGTACAAAACCTCTGCACAGTATGCAGCAGTTGAAAAAGACAACAAAATTGCAGTTATCAAAATCGATATAAAAAACTTCATCCAGCCGGACTGTCTTTGAAACCGGACTAACCTAGCCATATTATCAATCACCACTCCCCTTTATATTCTTATAATAATTTTATCATATTGGCGATTAATAAAAAAGCTGGCAAAGGACAAGAATTTTATATGTAATTTCAGTACTTATACTCCATAACTATCCCGCCAAATTCAGTCAGCCTCTCCCTTTCTTCCTCTGAAACCAAGTCACCCCAAAGTTCAACGGGATACTCATCTCCGGCATCAAAAACTACAATCTTGTTAACTGCCGCTTTTACTATCTCGTTGGTAAAGTCAGCAGCTTTAAGTCTACTTCTCAACACGGCAATTATATCCGGTGCTTCAACCGAGACAGTGCTTCTTCTCTTAATTTCCTCCAGTTCCTTCCTTAACGTCTCTATCTTTTCTTCAAACTGTTTGTTCATCCTTATAAACAAATCCTCGGATATCTTTTGCTCAAGTCTGTCCAAGTACAGCTTTTCCTGCTGTTTGAGCTTTATACTTAGCTGTTTTTCCAGTTCCTCACCCTCATTTTTAAAGCCATCGTTAAAAAACAATTTCTCTAGCTTCTGCTTTAATTTTAAATCCTTCTCCACGGTGTCCATCAACTTTACAAAATCGGAAGCCACAATATCGGCAAGCACCTTCTCCTTAACATGATGGCTGCTGCAATAAATTTTGCCGTTTTTTCCATAGCCGCTACAGATATAAGCCATAGGCCTGCCTCTTCTACTCCTTGCGAACATCACGCTGCCGCATCTTCCGCAGTATACAATGCCTCTGAAAAGGTGTATAACTCCTTTGTGGGGTCCCGAATCTGTCCGCTTCTCCCTCCGAAGCTTCTGAACCTCATAAAACTCTTCCCTGTCGATAATAGCCTCATGGGTATTTTCAGTTATAACCCACCTGTCTTCGGGAAGGCGTCGGGTCTTTTTGCTCTTGAAGCTAATTTTCTCACTGACTCCCTGTACCGTATCTCCGATATACACCCTATTGCACAAAATCCGTCTTACACTGACAGGATTCCAAGTGCCCTCAGATGGCGAAGGACACCCCTTTTGGTTCAAATATGCCGCTATACGGCTATAACCCCATCCCTCACGATATAGGGAATATATCTTTTTTACCACTTTGGCCTCTTCTTCATTTACCACAAGTCTGTTTTTTTCTGTAGGGGATTTTAAATAACCAAAGGGTGAATTGCCTATGTATTCACCCTTTTGTATCTTAAATCTTAAACTGGCCCTAATTTTTTTCGATATGTCCTTGATATATCTTTCATTGTACCATGTATCGATTCCGACGGTGTCATTGTCCTTCAGGCTGTCAAACCTGCCGTCGTAGGTGATTAACCTTACTCCGTTTTCCCACAGGTAATCCAAAAACAAAAGGGTCTTTGCATTGTCCCTTCCAAGCCTGGATAAATCTTTAATGACCACCAAATTAACAATTCCTTTGGATATATCGTTTTTCAGTTCCTCAATCCCTCTTCTTTCAAATATGGCCCCCGAAACATTGTCATCAATATAGGTCTTGACAATACTGCCCAAGTTCCTGCTTTTCACAAAGTCTTCCAGAAGCCCTATCTGAGTTTCAATGGTTTCATAGTTCTGTTCGTTATCATCCCTGCTTTCTCTGACATATATGGCTACTTTATATAAATCCCCAAGAATAGTCACACTTCCTTTCAATTCTTATCCCTTAACAACAACTGGACAATTTTCACCAAAACTTCCTCAGCTTCCAACTGCCTTTTATATTTTTTCACGATAATTTTTGACGCCTTTTTTTTCTTCATTTTTTCACAAAATATTTAGTTCTACTAAGAAATATATATGCAGTTTGTCGGGATAATAAAAATTGTCCTTAAAACCTTAAAGGCATGCTTAACTATTCTTTTTTAAATGGACATGGATTTAAAAAGTTTTACAAACTTATTAGATAAAGAACGGTAAACACTATATACAACGCCAATACAACCACCACAGGCCAATGAGAAAATATAGAACACACATCGTTTAAAATTGTTGTTCCAGATTTCCGGACAGTAGCTCTTTCTTTTGTAGCCATTTTAAAACATAATAAAAGCAAAAAGACAAAAACAGCACTAATTGCTCCAAGTATCAACGTATAGCTCAAATCTTGCAGTGTGTAAAAATCCGAATCCCTTTCAACCTCTCTCATCAAATATTGAAGCACTGTAGCCAAAAAATTATTCATAAAATGGGCTATAGTACCGGCAAATATCGAATTGGTCCTAACCACATAATAACCGAACAACACGCCTAAAAATATCGGACCTAACAAGTTGGTTATATCGAAATGAAAAAATCCGAACATTATACCCGAGATAACAACAGCCTTCATAGTTCCGCGATATTCGTACGCTTTGAGCAAAATTCCCCGGTGCAAAATCTCTTCACACAGTGCTGGTGCCACTGCTATTACAACTATTGATAGAATTACCTCTTCAAGATTTTGGGGCACAGGTATTGAAGAACCTTCCGGCCCGTCCCCTATAAATTGCAATATGTAATAAACAATCGAGTTCAAGGCTGAAGCGGTATAAAAAGCAGGTCCGGACATCAACACTATCAAAAAAGAAGGTAATAATCCCGGACTGTTAAACCTCAGCGTTTCCTTTATATTTATTTTATTTCCGATCATATAAAACAACGAAGGAAACAAAACACAATAGAATTGAATCATTATAAGAAGCAGCAGCATATTGTTGTCAAGAATACTCGGAAACGCTATGCCCACTGCAAAGGAATATATAATATTTACAACCGCCACAAGCAGAAATACCTTATTTGCACCAGTAACCGTTATTTTATTGTTCACAGTAATATTAATCCTTTCTTTTAAAAAATAGATAAAAATCACTGTACGTTTTTCTATAAAATACTTTTATAATAAAAGGAGGTTAATATTTAGAATTTCTCTAAAAAAAATTAATTTTCAAGAATCCTAAATAATCCTCTCCTCGGTTATGACAAAGTCTAGCGGTATATCATGATCTTCAACCGGAAGAACATCATATATCTGAAATTCAAAAGCGATCCCCACTTTAGGACAGTTGGGCTTAACCGTTTTAAGAAATCTATCGTAAAGTCCCGCACCATATCCCAACCTATTCTTACTTAAGTCAAATGCAACCCCAGGCACTATAACCAAATCGATTTCTTCCGCACTGAAGACTTTCGCACAATCCTTTTTCGGTTCTAAAATGCCAAGGGTTCCGGGACCTACATCCTTTTCCAAATCCACAATTTCATAAGGAACAATTTTCTTTTCCCCGTTGATTGAGTCTACAAGAGGCAAAATCACCCTTTTTCCGCTTTCAAAGCAGTGACTTATTATATATTTTGTCATTACCTCGTTTTTAAAATCCATATAACACATGATTGCCTTGGCTTCTTTAAAATTCTCCAACTCCACAACTTTTTGAGTTATTTTTATGCTTTTATTTTCTACACTTTCCCTGTTTTCATTCTTTCTGCGAGATGCCACCTCTTGCCTTATAAGTTTTTTTGATGTCAATTTTCTCACCCGAATTCACTAATTTTGTATTATCCATCTTAACATATGGTATTTAAATATATACAATATCATAAAAAATGCCATAGTTATTATCAAAGAATAAACAATCCTTGTTTTTTCATTTCCCGTATTCAATAGCTTAAGAACCGTATAAGCGATTCTTGAAATTAAAAACACCAGCCCCACTATGCATGCCGTAGCAAGCAACCACCAAGTCGGTATGCCGAACTTTAAAATAACAAAGCTTGCAAAAACATTTATGAAAACCAGCAATAATAAATCAAGACGGCTGTCAATCACTTTCAGTTTATTTGTGCCATAAACCTTGTAATTGGCAGCCGGAATCAACAAAAGAGCTATAGGCATACCAAAAAACAATCCCGTCACCAACCTTATGGTATTATCGGTCTGCCTGACGGAAGCATAGGAACTTACAGCATCAATCATCATAGGTACGGTTAACAGAACCAACAATATGCCGTTTCTCGTGGACGGTAATTTATCGGCTTTCAGTTTTCCCCGGACAATACAATATATCAATGCAATAAAAATTCCCAAATATATACCCGTATCCCTTGCACATAAAGGAAGGGGTTTTCCATCAATATATATGGTCCGTTCCGGTATCTGGTGACATACCAAGCTACCGATAAAAAAATATATTCTTGAAATTATATTCATAATATTCAATACTAATTCCAAAATTAGAATTCAGAACTCAAAACTCCCAAAATACAACAGGCAATTATCCACAGTACAAAAATAACAATGGAATTGATTAAAAGTGCCAATCCGAAGGATCTCTTATCGGTATCCCCTTCAGTGTTCATGAATACAATTGCTGCTATAACACCTATCAACTGCCCCAATCCCGGTACAAAAGTAGCCAAGGATGTTATAAATACCTTCATTGCATTACTCATAGTTGGTTTACTGTGGGCACCCACATCGGGTGTACTTTTTAAAGGAGGTCTCTGGGGTCTCATATTATTCTGCATATTGTTCTGCATCGGACTGGGCATTACAGGTCTATACGGAGCACCAAATTCCTGACTTTTTTGCTCACTGTTTCTCGAAAATTCCTCTTCCTTTGCCGAAATCTCAATTTTTTCCTCAAACGGGACATTCGGTTTTTCATCGAACAATCCGCTTTTATCGTTGATTAAGTCATCGGGCAGATTTTCAAGCATACTGTCCATCTTTTCATTGATTTTTTCTTCATTAATGAAATCTTTTGCAGTAGTATCAGTATTGATTGAATTGTCAAATAATCCCCCGAAAGAATAGCTGTCGGAATTATATATCGATGAACTGTCTCTATTTAATCCTTCAGTTTTTATATCGTCATTATTTGCATTGCTCTCCCTGTTAAGAATACTTCCGCAGTAAGGACATCTCTTTGCACTAGCTGAAATATCTTCCCCACAAAAACTACATACAGTTCTTCCTTCTCCGAAACTGTTCATCTGACCACTCCTATTCTTTATTATCTATCTACGGGCTGTCAAGCCATACCATAAAACCCTCTTTTTAATCTTTTAAAAAAGAGGAAAAAACAGAAACCTTCAATCATAAAACATCTTTAAATTATTCTCTAAAATTCAATAAAATCCTTCAACCTATTCTCTAAAAACTTATTTCCAAAACCTTTCCATTATTTCAAAAAATAAAAATACAAAAGCATTATATTAAAGACAAATAAATAAATCAACTAGAAAAAATAAAAAACGGTACTGTACTTTACTTACAGCACCATTTTTGATTAAAAACATTTAATTTTTTATAAATTCTTCGCCAAAACTAAATCAATGTATGTAACCCTCCGATTCTAAAGGCATCAAATCCACATGAAGAATCTCTCCGCTGAGGGGCTCCCTCTGTACTTCTGCAATCTTAGCTTTAAACTGCCTGTCTTCAAAATTAACGTTGACCACTATATCCTTTTCCGATTTACCTAACAGTATGGGTCTTATCTCCTCTTCGCTAATTTCAATAGGCAAACTTTCTTTTCCTTGATATAGAACTCCCGGTATCTTTCCTTCCCGAATGAGTTTTCTTGTTCCCGATGAACCTATCCTTGTCCTATTCTCCACACTAATATTATACTCTTCCATAATAACTTCTCCTTTATCAACAAAACTTATTTCATTGATAAAGTATTCCCTAAAAATCATGAATTAATACCGGTCACTCATTTTCATCCTTATAATATAAATGCAGCAATGCCTTTATAATATCGTTGCAATTTTCCTCAGTAACTACATGCACATCTCCCTGCCCAACTTGAATACAGAGGTTTATCTTATGTTCATGGCTATTGTCTATTACCGTGCTAATCATGTCAATCGCTTCAAGAGGCCTGTTGTAAGTATAGGACCATTGTCCAACATCACTGTCTAGGTCTACTTCTTTTTGGTAGTATTTCTCCAAAAATTTCCTTATCTCACCGACTTTTTTTGAAAAAAGACTTACAGTAACACTCATTAAATGGTTCCCCCTATTTTTTATTACCTGTCAACCGTATTTTATTTTTTGTCTTGAATTTTGCCAAAGACACTTTACAAGACACCAATAAAAGGCAATACTACAACAGGCAAATTAAGCACATGCTTACATATTAAATTTGACAGCGGCGGAAAAAAACCTTTATGTAATTTTTTCATTCATTGCACATAAGTGAAATTGTATTTAATTTTATAATTTTTGAAATAATAAATGTAGTTATAATACCAGTTAGAAATGGAGGTAATTGCAGCTATATGTTTTTTGAAAAAAACATTACATAAACCTTAAATTTTTCAAGAAACTTATAGCTGCTGAAACAATATGAAACAAAAGTTAAATTTATCTATAATATTGTTGACGGTTCTCACAGTATTTTTGCTTATACTGTGCGGCTGTAACAAAAACAAGCAATCTACCGAACCGCAGGCAAAACAAATGAAGGAAACCGGGAAAGAGGACAAAGTTCCCGAAGATCTCGAAAAAATTGAAACCAGTATAGAAAAAATAATCAAAGCTTTAGAAGGACCGGCTGTTTCAATCAAAGACGAGGAAGAAGAAAATCAGACCGGCAGGAAGGTAAGTCAATCCGAAAAACCGGAAACCGAAGATAGGGATTCCAGTAAAGACCAACAAGATAAAGTGTCAGGAGAGAGTGAAAATAATGACAATAAGGAACAAAAAAGCTCCGAAGATGATGAAAATAAAGATGAACAAAAGAAGGCAGACGTCTCAGAGGACCCTTGGCAGAAAATCTCTGCTACCATAAATAAATTGCATTACGAGTGGAATGCATATATTCCGGCCGCCACCAAAAAGAACGCCAGCAGAGACTTGATTGACAATTTTGATAACTTACTGAACAACTTAACCTCTAACATTGTAACGAAAGACAAAAACAAGACACTTTTAGCAGCCAATAGCTTATATCAATACATTCCGGATTTCTATATGCTTTACAAAACTCCGGCATCACCGGAAATAAAAAGGATTCGATATTACATCCGCAACGCTGTGCTAAATGCAACAATTTTAAATTGGGAACAGGCCGGCAAAGATGTAGACAATTTAAAATCGACCTGGGCCATATACAAAAATACAATTGATCCGAAAAATAAAGACCTTGAAAGTAAGCTTGACTACTCAATCTATGAGCTTGAAAAAGTTGTAAAAGCAAACGATGTCTACCTTACCGACATAAAAGGCAGAATCGCAATATCGAATACCGAAAGTTTGGAAAAAGCAGAAAAAGAGAAGAGTAAATAAGGCTGCGTGAAACTTTTTAGTAAATTGACTTTCAATGGGGCTTGTGAGCCATAATCCGGCTTACAAGCCCAATAAATTTACAGCAAACAATTATTCATAAATCTTGGCTGCGTATAAAACATTAGCAAAAAAGTTCCAATTAATATCTTTCGGTTTTTCTATTTTATTGTTTTCATAATAACCTTCCATATCTTCAATCCAACTTGAAATTCCTTCTAAATAGCTTTCCACAGTTTTATTTTCCCATTCACTTTGATTCTCTTTAAAATCTTTTATTAAATGATTTATAAATTTTATAAAATCCTCCTTTGAATGTACTTTTGCAATTTCTTTATAAAGCTCCATTTTACCACTCCTTATATCAAGAACCTTCCAAATTATAATGTCATTCACAGGCTCATCAAGTTCCTTATAAGTTCCTGTGCCAGGCTCCTGTAATCTCTACACCGACAGCCATCTGAACAGTAATCAGGTTTCCTTCTGGGTTATACCGTGTGGTCAAAATCATTCAATTATAACTGCACTTACGTATTAACGACGCTTCCTCGATTGCTCATTTTCATACAACTTCCTTGCACGTACTTTATTGATTTATCAGCCTTTTACTGTTATGTTCAATACCACTGTTTTTGACTGCTGCATCAACAGGCAGTTTGAAAACTGTACATGAATTCTGATTTCAAGAGGCCTTCTCTCATCTTCTACAAAGCATGATTCATTACGTTTATTCTTCCACCTTTTGCCGCAATTCATCTTCAGGACACACTTTGACGTTTACATCACAATTAAAGAATAAAACTTTAATTTAGGGTATAAGATATAAAGAAAGCTAGGAGTGCTCCCGGCAGATTATTCACAAAATCAATTTCTATTTTTGTTTATTAATTATAGCATCATTATAAAATATAAACTTTAAATTGTCCAAGTAAATATATTGTCAAGTAAATCAAAATTAAGATATTTTCTTACCAAATTCTTACATTCTTCTGGTGTAATTAAAACATAGTACCCACTAATGACTGTAGGTGTTACAAATTCATAATATTTTAATTCTAAATTCATAATTCCATCTATTTCAGATATCCATTCTTTAGGGAACCATTTACCAATTGTATTTTTCTAATTAAGTAAGTGCTTTCTCGCTAATCCTAAATCCATTTCCCATTCATTGCAATTACTTACACAGAAATTGTTTTGAGAAGCAAATTCAAGTATTTGTCTAAATAATGCTCCTTCAAAGGATGGTGCATAATATGTACCTTCATCATCGTGTGGACAGAATGGTTGTCCACAACGTCAGTTACCATTACATCCATCTTTCTGTTTACATCGTCATAATTGTATTCTGTATGGCTGTAATACAAACTCGATAGCTGTACAGGCACTCCATAATCTTGAATTACCAAGTTTTTATTTACACCATGGGCTGTGGTTTCACTTATTATTCTTCCCAAGCCGTCATAGTTGTACTTTTGATTATAGTTCCTTCCGTTAACTCCTGTAAACTCAGGATTCTTAACGGTTTCTAGCTGATTTGCAAGGTTATAGGTATACTCAACGCCATAGGCATCATTAATTAAAGCTTCAACCGCAACAGATTTCTGTTGGTTTACAGCATTATCATAAGCC
>Ga0134093_1000628_pt1 | contig 41573 bp, 42 predicted proteins | sample 4_1taG_FD_94452 | JGI IMG/M metagenome (GOLD analysis project Ga0134093, IMG submission 94452) | Switchgrass degrading microbial communities from high solid loading bioreactors in New Hampshire, USA - 4_13_20_68_A1 metaG | ecosystem: Engineered > Bioreactor > Semi-continuous > Anaerobic >...
ATATGACGCCTCCAATATTTTAGTTTTGTGCCTTTCTTGTCTGAATCAGCACATCTCTATCTTATTGCGAGGTGTCTTGTTTTTCAAAGTTCATTTATTTTCTTTACAGGAATGCTCCTAAAACCAAATATTAATTATTTTAAACATTTTTGTGTTCCAAATTACATAATATCGTATTTATTATAATCTATCATTATTTATTGTCATATAAACATCTATGTCATCCGTAAAACAATATTATCCGAATGCAATATATTCATTAAACATTTGAAACATATAGATTATATATTAAAATTAACAGTTACGAAAGTGCATTAAAATTGCAATTTTTATAGAGCTATAAAAAAAGACGGTTTACAAAACCATCTTTATCTTAATCTTATAATTTTCTATTTTTATAACGCTTTTAGCAACCTGTGCAATCTTTCATTTTGAAATCCAAAGGGCTTTTGTTCAAGAAAAATTATATCTCTGTTCAAGAAAGAAAAAAATTTTAGTCCATTACAGAGATATCTATTTCCATTTGCTGGCCGTCGTTAAATATTAGCGGAATACAAATTGTCTTCATTTTAGCCGGTGAAATCTGTAAATTATCTCCCATTAAAAGTGAAGGTGGCGTAATCTCTATTCCGATTCCCTTACTGTATAAAATGGTGGCAGCATTTCCCAAAATCATATTGCTCAGTTCCGATATGGCACTTTTAGACATCTCATCCAACTGGGCAAGGGGCGTACCTCCCATCATGGCTGATGCTATATCCAAAGCAACTTTTTTAGGCATTGAAAACATAGCCTGCCCTCTTATCTTACCGGTCAAGCCAACAATTATTACAACACAGTCGCTTTTAAAGGGAGAGGTTTTCAAAAAAACATTCCCGAGCTTTGCATCGATATTGGCTGTCTGCTTAAGTACCGTTTGACTTGCTTCTATAAATGGATTGATATATTCCACCTTCATATAACTATACCACCTTCTCAAACTATTTAAAAAAAATTATGGAATACATGTTTATTTTATAAATATTTTCAGCTTTCCATATACTTTAAAACCCTATTTTATTATTTACCATCTCTTCTTTGTCTTGAAACATTGGGAATCAATCATATTCAGAATAAATACGAAACGTACCGATTCAAATTACAAGAAAGCATGGTGACTTATTTTTGTATTATTCTATAGATGTGCCTTAAAATCCTTCTTTTTTTTTGTACATCAATATCGATTTTACAATCAATTTTTTTAATAAAAATTAACATAATAAGTATACCTTTTTAGGTAGGATTCTTCGAAAGAACAATAATATGGAAATGGCCGCCCCACAGTAAACTGAGCATGAACGAATCGGTAGCTTAGTGCAACATACCCCTCCTTTTTAGTATTTCCTTTAGAGCCATTGTAGTTATGGGAGAACCCTTTGTTATTTCATCGTTGGAATCCATCTTTCCCGGATCTCCAATCCCTACAATAACAATGTCTTTCATATCCTTTAAGATACTCAAAGTATCTCCGCAAACTTTTTTACTGCGGATATCGTTTCCATCTTTATCCACTCCACTTTCAATGATTTTGCCGTCCTTAGTTATCGAACAGGTTAGAGGAATCTCTTTGCAATCCCTGCCGTTTGATGAAACTGCCACAACACCCAAAACATCAATACTTTCATCCTTCATTATTGCTTCCATGGCCAGTTCTCCGCTTCCCTTGCCCTTCGTTCCTTTATCATCAACCATGACAACAACAGGGTCAAAGGGTGCTTCCTTAATAAGTTGTATAATTTCCACGCCCGATAAAACGGTAGGATTACCGGCAGATGCACTTATACATCTGCCTCCTATGTTTGAAGTAGCCAATTCCACTGCACTTCTAGCCACATCATCGCCGTCGGTAACCAAAATTACTTTCCTTTTTTCCATAGTATCCGCTCCTCTACCTTTTCGCCTTGGGAGTAAATGCAACCGAAGTCAGATAACCGAAAAAAATCGCCGCTGTTATACCCGCTGCTGCCGATTTTACTCCTCCGGTAAATGCCCCTAGCAAGCCTGTACTTTCCACATCTCTAAAAGCCCCTTTGACAAGGTTATAACCAAAACCCGTCAGGGGAACGGTGGCACCGGCACCGCCAATCTCAACCAATTTCTGATATACCCCAAGAGAGCCCAAAATTGCTCCTGTTGTCACAAATATTACAAGTATTCTTGCCGTAGTCAGCTTGGTTTTGTCGATAAGTACCTGGCCTGCGGCACAAATAATACCTCCCACAATAAAGGCATTTATATAGGTCAATAAGTTTTCACCCATTTCCATCACCTAATTTCCAAAGTTGTTGTATTTTTGTTGTCTTCAATTATTAGTTTCGGTTTCGTTTACATATATATCAACAATTTTTATCACGATATGGAATTTGATATTCTTACGGCATGAGCTATGGAAGGAATGGACTCACCCTGCTGTGAACTTGTTGTGCTTAGCAGGGCACCGGTAGCAACAAACAAAACATTGTTTATGACACCTTCCAAAAGCTTCTTGTATATGAATCCGGCAAAAACTGTTGCAGAACAGCCGCATCCGCTTCCACCGGCGTGGGTGTCCTGTTTTTTACGGTCATAAATCATTACACCGCAGTCATTGTATACCGAACTAATATTATATCCCTGTTCTCTTATAAGCTCATCGCATATTTCCTTTCCCACAGCTCCAAGGTCTCCGGTGACAATCAAGTCATAATTTTCCGGTTTAAAACCCGTATCCTCAAAATGGGTAACAATTGTATCAATAGCAGCAGGAGCCATGGCAGCCCCCATATTATTTACATCCTTTATACCCATATCGACAATTTTACCCGTTGTAATATGGGTGATATACGGGCCACCTCCCTTGTTGGAAATAACCGCACCGCCGGAACCTGTGACCGTCCATTGAGCTGTTGGCGGCCTTTGGGTTCCAAGTTCCAAAGGAAATCTGAATTGTTTTTCTGCAGAGCAAAAATGGCTTGAAGTTATGCAGACAACATTATCGGCAAAACCTCCGTCCACTAACAATGAACCCAGACTCATCGATTCAGCCATTGTGGAGCAAGCGCCAAAAACACCGAAAAACGGCACACCCGATTCCCTAAGCCCAAAATTGGCTGCTACGCATTGGTTAAGTAAATCACCTGCAAAAATATAGTCTATGTTCTCTGCTGTTTTATTAGCTTTCTTCAATACCTTTGCAAAAGTCTCCCTCATTAATTTGCTCTCAGCTTTTTCCCAAGTCTTTTCCCCAAAAAACTCATCCTCTATGATTTCGTCAAAATATAATCTTAACGGTCCCTCTCCTTCTTTTGGACCTACAATGGAAGCTGTGGCAATAATACTTGGTGGATTTTGCAATTTGACTGTTTGCTTGCCTATTTTTTTTGCTGCCATAGAACACATCACCCTAACATAAAATGAATTATTCCCGCAATTACCGATGCAGATATTCCATATACAAGAACCGGTCCTGCAATAACAAACATTTTCGCACCCACACCCATAATATAACCTTCACTCTTAAACTCCATCGCAGGAGATACTATTGAGTTTGCAAATCCTGTTATGGGTACAATGGAACCTGCTCCTGCAAAACGGCCTATATCGTCATAGACATTCAATCCTGTCAGCAATGCTCCAATCAATATCATAAGTAGTGAGGTAAGGCTGGCAGTTTCGTCCTGACCCAAACCTTTCATTTTAAGTACATTGGTAATAAACTGGCCGACTATACATATAAGCCCGCCCACTACAAAGGCTCTAATCACATTTCTTAAGAGCTTTGAGTTTGTAGATTTCTCATCAACATACTTTTGATATTCTTTTTTCGTCAATGTCTTTTGCATTTGAACCTCCATTAAACCAAGTTTTGAAAGCTTATTTTGCCGGTTGTACTTTACTGCAGCTATATTTGAGTCATAAGTTACGGTATGACTGTAAATGATGTCCGTTTCCCAGGACAAAAACTCCCTTTGAAGGGATTTTACCCGAATCGGGCATCATAAAGGCAATAAGCCAAAACAACAAGACTAAAATCATGCTGACAAAAAATATCAAAACCTTATGCTTAAGTAAAAGTTCGGTCATTATTCAATTTCACTCCTAAAGTTTATTTTGTTGTATCTTTGTCTTAACTTGCATATGACAATCTATCTATTGATTAGTATTGTAAAAATAAAAAACAATATGTAAAAAACATATTGTTTATAATTTCTTAAAATTGATTTATTTACATATATTTTATTTTTCTCTTTATCTCATCCAATATCTTCTTTTCAATTCTTGAAACCTGCACCTGAGATATCCCAAGCATTTTTGCTATTTGAACCTGGGTTTTTTCTTTGAAATACCTAAGCACTATTATCTGCTTTTCCCTCGGGTTTAGCGTGTTTAGAACCATTCTTAAGTCTATCTTGTCAACAAGGTCCACTTCTTCATCGTTACTTTCATTGTTTAGTTTATCTATTAAAAGAACATTTGAGCTGTCGCTATCCCCAACAGTGTTATACAGAGATTCCGGCGAACAGTTGGCTTCCATAGCCATTACCAATTCCTCCATCGGAATATCCAATCGTTTTGAAATTTCGCTTATCGAGGGTTCTCTTCCCAATTCTTTGGTCATTATTTCTTTAGTAACCCTGATTTTATTGGCCAATTCCTTTAAGGAGCGGCTTACTTTTATAATACCGTCATCCCTTATAAATCTTTTTATTTCGCCAATAATCATGGGTACGGCATATGTAGAAAACTTTACATCAAAGGAATCATCAAACTTGTTTATTGCCTTAATGAGCCCAATGCACCCAATTTGGTAGATATCTTCAATATCATATCCCCGGTTTTGAAATCTCTTAACTATACTCCACACCAGACCTACATTTCTCTCCACCAATATGGACTGGGCTTGTTTATCCCCTGATTTTGCTTTTTTCACCAATTCTAGAGTTTCCATATCAAATAATTCATCCATATTAACTCCTATAACTGCACAGTATTTTTTATAATGTATAAAAAACTCAATAAACAGTTTTTTAATGAAATTTAAGTTCGGTTAATGTTTATAGTTTTAAAATAAATTGTTATTTACATATATTCGACCTTTCAAGCAAGTCGGTTTTATTGTAATTATTTCCATTTATAATACTTTTATTCACTAAATTTTGCTAATTTTTAAAATTTATCTTTTATTTTCCCTTCAATTGGAAACAACCGGTTAAGTATGCCCTTTGAAATGAACATGTCATTCCTTGGTCAGTGAATTGAATTTTTTGTACATGGACACTTTTGTCCCTTTACCCACTTCCGACACAACATCTACTTTATCCATGAAGCTTTCCATAACCGTAAAACCCATTCCGGATCTTTCCATGTCAGGTTTGGAAGTATACATAGGCTGCCTTGCCAAATTCACATCCGAGATTCCCTGTCCTTCATCTTCAACAATTATTTCAACACCATCACTGTACAAAATGCATTCCATCCTAACCAATCCGCTTGAATTTTCATACCCATGTATAATTGCATTAGTTACAGCTTCCGATACCGCAGTTTTTACATCTGCCAGTTCTTCAATAGTAGGGTCCACCTGTGACACAAAGGCTGCTGCCACAACCCTGGCAAACCCCTCATTGCTTGATTTGCTCAAAAATTCCAATTTCATTTTATTTATAGGCTGCATTTTTATTCCCCTTTACATTTTATTAATAGCTATATCTATATTATCATAGACGGGTATAACTTTCCGTAATCCCGACATATCAAAAATTCGCATCAATTGAGGGTTGACATTGGCAACAGACAACTTTCCGTTGAGTTTGCTGACGTTTTTATATCTCCCCATAATTACGCCTATTCCCGAGCTATCCATAAAGGTCACTTTCGAGAAATCAAATATTACGTTTTTGGTTGTTGCCTTAACGAGCTCGGCATCAATCTTCTCCCGGATATACTCCGCAGAGTGATGATCCAGTTCCCCAATTATTCCCGCGATTAATGTGTTTCCCTTATAAGAAATTTTTACTTTCAATTTTATCCCCCTTTTGTCTGACATGTTTAGTGAAAATAGTAGAATTATGGCTTTGTATTTATTGTCATTCTTTATTTCCCAAATTTCTCCTTCAAAACATACATAAAAATTTTGCGGCTCTCACGCCCTTCGAAAGCCGCTAAATAAAAAACAATAGTGCCGTTAATCCAAACGATACTATTGTTTAAACCCTAATGAAATCTTACCTAATGAAATTTTATATGTAATGTATTAATTTTATTCACCGAATCCCGATGTAACCAGGTCAACTATCTCGTTTACCGCCAGTTCTTCATCTTCTCCGTCAGCCACAATGGTTATCATCGTCCCTTTGGAAACTGCTAAAGATATAAGGCCCATTATGCTTTTGGCATTAACTTTTTTGTCTCCCACCTTAATCCATATGCTTGAAGTAAATTTTCCTGCCGTTTGAACAAATAATGCAGCAGGTCTTGCATGCAAACCTGACGGATTAGTTATTTCAATAGTCTTTTCAACCACTCATAACTCTCCTTTCAAAGATCTAGTATTTTCAGCTATTTCATCCAGCTTTCTAAGCCTGTGGTTAACTCCCGATTTACCCAGACGAGGGCTTAACATTTCCCCCAGCTCTTTAAGACTGGCATCACTGTATTCAAGCCGCAACTCAGCTATCTGTCTGAGATTGTCCGGCAGTTTATCAAACCCCAAGTTATCCCTTATATATTTGATATTGTCAACCTGCCTTATTGAAGCATCCACCGTTTTTTGCAAATTGGCCGTCTCACAATTGACTATGCGGTTTACATTGTTGCGCATTTCTTTCATGATACGAACGTTTTCCAATTCCAAAAGAGCACTATGTGCCCCGATTATATTCAAAAAGTCAACAATATTCTCTCCTTCTTTCAAGTATACCACATAATATGCCTTTCGTTTTATAATCTTTGAGTTCAAACCGAAATAAGTCATTAAATGATTAACTTCCTGTGCAATTGATTTCCGGTGGCTGATTATCTCCAAATGATATGTCTTTTCCGGGTCACTCATCGACCCGGCTGCAAGGAAAGCACTCTTTAAGTAAGCTTTTTTGCAGCATTTTTTAATCTTGTCCACCTCATAGTCTATGTAATCAATTTCCGATGCATCGACACTTTCAATTTTAACATCCCTAAGTATCTTGTTTAATCCCATTGAAGATGTCAAAACCAGTATGTATAAAACATGCTTCTTTAGCTTTTTACTTCTTCTGACACTTATTTCGGCGTTTACACCGTACAAGGATTTCAACAGTGAAAATATGCGTCTGGCAAAAGCTGCATTTTCCGTTGATAGTTTTAAATAAACATCATCCTGATTTAAAACTTTTATGGTGCCGCTCAATCTTATGGCGGCAGCCAATTCACTAAGTTTACAACACATGCCCTTTGCCTCGTACCTGCAAAGTTCATTCTTTACCGATGATGAAAATGACAATTTGCACACCTCTATCAAAATCAATTGTAATGAAATTATATATCATTCTTGCAAGAAACACCAGTTTAAGTTATTAACATACTATTATACTTTCTTATACAATCCTTCCTCTATATATGCCCTAAGCACCTCGGCTACGCTCCATGCCTGGGCGTAACATCCCCTAGGAATCAAAGGCTCGTCACCGTCGAAAATCTCTGAAATTGAACCGATACAGGCATCCTTCAAATGGTCCTTTATTGCCTCGATAAATCCTATTGCATCTTTTTTGGCTTTATCGGAATAATCGTTTACTCTCAAATATGCTGTTATAAAATGTCCCAAAGGCCAAGTCCAGACTGTTCCCTGGTGATACGCACCGTCTCTTCTGTATTGGTCTCCAATGTATATTCCGACATATTCCCTGCATTTCGGTGAAAGGCTTCTAAGTCCGTTAGCCGTGTACAATTCTTTATATACCTTGTTTACCACGCTTTTTGCCATTTCTCCCTCAATAACGGGATAGGAAAGGCTAACAGCCATAATCTGGTTAGGTCGCACCTTGTCGTCACTATGTGTTGGAGTAAGACAATCATACAAACATTTCTTCTCTTCATTCCAAAACTTTCTTTCAAAGGACTTCTTAACTTTTTCCGCCAATTCGGTATAGTATTTGCTGCTTTCTCCAAAATGTTCCGAAAGCACACCCATTATCCTTAGGGCATTGTACCACAGGGCATTGATTTCTACCGCCTTGCCATGCCTAGGTGTTACAACCCAATCCCCCACCTTGGCATCCATCCAAGTCAACTGCGTATGCTCATTTCCCGCTGTTATCAAATAATCGTCATCCATTCGGATATCAAACTTTGTACCTTTCTCAAAAGAGTTTACTATTTGCATAAGGCCGTCATATATGTTTTCTTCTACAAAGTCGTAATCTTTTGTATAGTTGATATACTTATTAACCGCTTCAAAATACCACAATGGTGCATCCACACTGTTATAGGGAGGTTCATTTCCCTCATCGGGAAACATGTTGGGTATCAGACCATCCTTGACGTATTTGGAAAAGGTGTAGAGAATGTCTTTTGCATCATCAAACCTTTTGGTTACAAGAGTGATTCCGGGTAATGCTATCATTGTATCCCTTCCCCAATCTGTAAACCAAGGATATCCTGCAATTATGGTTTTTGCATTGGTCGATTCCCTGTGGACAATAAAACTGTCGGCACTTTTCACCAAAGTTTTGGAAAACTCATCGTCATACCCCGCCTTTTTCACCAATGCGTCAAGTCTCTCAATCTCATTGTTTATAATTTTCAATCCGTCTTTCAACTTAAGCTGCTTTTCCACTGTGGCAATTACGGTTATATACTTTTCCCGGTTCGGTTCAATGTTTATCTCGAAATATCCCGGAATATAGTGGTCTTCCGTTGACGCTATACCCCTCTCCCTTTCAATTGCATAATCCATGTTATAAAACCAACTGTAATCCATAGGCTTAAACCCGCCTTCACTGCAGAAAAGGCTTATGTCGATATCATAATACTTGGGCTTAAGTCTTATCAAATCTTCTCCCGCTATGGTCCTGTCAAAGCATAAGTTTTCTTTCTTCGAACAGTGGTGATAATCCCTGAAATTAACCAGCGGAGTCAATTTTAAATTAACACTGTCCTGTCCACTTCTAACGTAATACACCACAGCCACAGTATTTTCGCCATATACCATGCTCACGGTCTTTTCAATATATACTTCTCCCACTCTATATATGAACTTTGGAAGCGGTTCCCTCTCAAAACCCTCCATGTGATGATAACCCTTCATTATAAAACCCGGAACTTCATAGGAAAACAAGTTAAAAGTTTCATCTCCAACAGTTATACTTTCATCTATCTTAGACAGAATCAAGTGCCTGCTAACCGGTGGTTTCAACGATGCCACCAAAAGCCCGTGATACCTTCTGGTATTGGCACCGATAATGGTTGAATTTGCAAATCCCCCAATCCCGTTAGTAAGCAACCATTCCTTTTGAATACCCTGCTCAAAAGTTCTCCAACTTGATTTGCCGTATCTCATGCCATATCCTCCTTTTTGATTAACAACTCAGAAATGATGAAAATATAACTACCGTTAAACTTTGTCTTTAAGCTTTTCTTGTTTCGAGAACTCCTACGACCATGCTTTATATCAAACTACCTTATCCATTTTTCTTTCGCAGAAACATTTGGTTTCCCAAAGCTCCATAATTGTTTTTGCAAGTCTTTTAGTATCATGTCTTATATAGTTGTTATTTATACAGACAAAATCGTCATATATTACATTTATGCCATACCTTTCAAGAACATCTGCATCAATTGCCACAGCAGCAGCTCCGTCCTCTTCATACTTTTTCTTCAATTCATCGGGAATTTGTGCTGAATTTACTATGCAGTACTCAATAAGTCCTTTGTAAGAATGCCTCTCAATAGCCTTTACATGGTCCCATACGGTATAATTTTCAGTTTCACCCGGTTGTGTCATAACATTGCATACATAGACCTTGACAGCTTTTGATTTTTTAATGGCATCCACAATTCCAGGTACAAGAAGATTGGGTATAATACTGGTGTAGAGACTTCCGGGTCCCAACACAACCATATCTGCGTCAAGTATTGATTCAATGGCCTCTTGCGAAGGCTTTATGAGTAAAGGTTCAAGATATACGTTTTTTATTTTTCCCTTATGAAAAGTATTGTGTTCCCCAATCCTTGACTCTCCTTTTACTATATAACCGTCCTCAAGCTCGGCACATAATTTCACATCCTGCAAAGTGACAGGCAAAACTCTTCCCGTTACTGCCAAAACATCACTCATCTTCTTTACCGCTTCCTCAAAACTTTCGGAAATTCCATTCATTGCAGCAAGAAATAGATTCCCGAAAGATTGCCCTTTTAGCATGCCCTCGGTGAACCTGTATTGCAGAAGCTTTTCCATAACCGGCTCGGTATCCGCCAATGCCAGGATACAGTTACGTATATCACCGGGAGGCAGCATCCCCAAATCCTGTCTTAATATACCCGAACCGCCGCCGTCATCGGCCACCGTCACAATCGCTGTCAAGTTTGAGCTATACTCCTTCAGCCCCCTTAGCAACGTGGAAAGACCTGTTCCCCCTCCGATTACAACAATTTTGGCATCTTTAAAATTTCCCTTTTCCTCTTTTCGTGCAATCTTGGAGGTTTCTATGGAAACACGAATTTTTGAAATTTTGTTCAAATATTTAAAGAAAATATATATCAAGGCAAAACCAATCAAAATTACTATTGACGACAATACCATTTCAAGAATACCGCCATATCCTAAAATAAAAAAACTTCCCAATAGTACATCGAATACCCCAGAAATTCCCAACAACAAATATGTGCGATTTCTGCCGCTATATCTTACCCAATTGAGAAGTTTCATTTCCTTCCCCCCCTGCCGTCTTTGTCAATATCCCTATGTTCTATAACCACTCTATGTTCTTTTTTCGAGAGATGGGTGAACAAAGCTTCCGAAATTGCAACCGATCGGTGTCTTCCCCCGGTACAGCCTATTCCCACAACCAACTGCGATTTTCCTTCCTTTATGTAACTCGGAATCAAAAATTCCAGCATGTCATAAAGCTTCTCCAAAAAACCTTTTGTCTCGTTAAATCCCAATACATATTCCCTAACAGCATCGTTTTTTCCGGTCAACCTTCTCATACTGTCAATATAGTATGGATTGGGTATAAACCTTACATCAAACACCAGATCACAGTCTATGGGAATTCCGTACTTAAAACCAAAGGATATTATATTTATTATCATGCCGTCAAATTTCTTTCCCTCGACAAAAATATTGGATATCTCTTCCTTAAGCTGCCTTGGTGTTAAAATCGAGGTATCCACTATATAGGTTGCAATCCGCCTAATTTCCTTTAAAAGCTCCCTCTCTTGATTTATCCCCTTCATCAACCTGCCTTCGGGAGCAAGAGGATGAATTCTTCTGCTCTCTTTAAACCTTTTTATCAACACTTTATCCGATGCCTCAAGGAATAGTATCTCATAGGACAGACCCTGTTCCTTTAAAGCATTAAGCTCGGGAAATAATGCGTTAAAGAGTTCCCCGCCCCTTATGTCAATAACCAATGCTATTTTATTTATCTTTCCCCCGCTTTGGCTGCATATCTCGGCAAATTTAGGTATCAACACAGGAGGCAAATTGTCAACACAAAAAAAGCCCAAATCCTCCAAATACTTTACTACCAAACTTTTACCCGCACCGGATACTCCGGTTATAATCAAGAACCTCATTTGTACCTCCTAGACATTAGCAAAAAAGTGTAAAATTTGAGGTGTTTGTCCCGAAACACCTACTGCTCTCCCACAATTCTCACTTCCGTTTGCAAATCCACACTAAATTTATCCTTAACGGTTTTCTGTATATGTCTTATTAAATCCAATATGTCCTTGGCGGTTGCATTACCCTTATTTACTATGAATCCGCAATGCTTTTCCGACACTTGGGCATCGCCTATACTATAGCCTCTAAGTCCGCAATCTTCAATCAGCTTGCCTGCAAAATAACCCTCCGGCCTTTTAAATACACTTCCGGCACTAGGCATTTCCAAAGGCTGTTTATCTCGACGCCTGGCTGTAAGATCATCAATTAAAGCTTTAATTGACGATTTATCACCCTTTTTCAGCTTTATAAGCGACTTAACCGCAATACCCGATTGCTTTTGAATAAAACTGGTTCTATATCCGAATTGATGTTCTTCTCCTCGGACTATTTTTATATTTCCCTCTTTATCGATATACTCAGTTTCAACTACTACATCCTTCATTTCACCGCCATAGGCACCTGCATTCATAGCAACAGCACCACCTAACGTTCCGGGAATACCCGATGCAAATTCAAACCCCGTCAACCCGTTTTCAAGGGCGATATCCGAAAGCTTTGAAAGCAATATACCGCCATAGGCTTCAATACAGTCTTCTTTAACATGAAAATCGCTCAAGTTGTCGTATATCTTTACAACAACTCCTCTTATTCCTTTGTCGGATACAAGAAGATTTGTTCCGTTACCCATAATAAAAATCGGCAATTTTTCATTATTACATAACTTAATTACTTCACATAAACTGTACACCGAACAAGGTGTAACAAAAAAATCTGCAGGCCCTCCGATTTTAAAAGACGTATGATTCTTCATAGGTTCGTTGGTTTTAACATTCTCTTTACCTGCAATATTCTCCAAAAGTTTTGTATACTTTTCCCTATCCAATTATTCCAGCTCCTTACTTTTGCTGTAACATACCCATTATATATTCTACTAGCCTATATCGGCATATAGAATCAATCTTTTCTTATATTCTTTTCCTTTTATTCTCAATAAATTCATCAAAATTGGATACCTTTGAATTCATAACCAGTTCTTCCGGCATTCCAACCGTTTCAAGGATATTATAGACCTTATCGAATTTCCCCACATCAAAGCTGATATGGGCATCACTTCCACAAACTATCTTTACTCCCTGTCTTTTGCACTCAAGGGCAAATTTCAAACAGTTTTCCTCGCAACCGGCCCTTACATTGAAAGAGGTGTTGTTGATTTCAATAAATTTGCCGTATTCTTTCGCAGCTGCCACCACCTTTTCAATGTCCACTTCAAATTTCGGTGTGCCGGGATGGCCAACCGCATCCACATAGGGATTTTTCATAAGGTTCAAGTAAGCACTGGTGTGTTCTTCTTTTGTAGCCGGTTCGATACAAACATCATGCAAACTTGCAATTACAAAATCAAGTCTTTTCAAATAGGAATCCGGTATGTCCAGATTCCCGTTATAGTCTATTATGTTGGCTTCTGCCCCTTTTAAAATTCTAACCCCGTAAATTTCAGACGGAACTACTCTCAAATTACTGAAATAAAATAGACAAGGTGCACCCTTCATAGCCGGACCATGATCAGTAACAGCAAACATCTCAATGCCGTTTACAGCCGCTTCCCTTGCCATTTCCTGAACAGTACTGTAAGCATGCCCGCTTGCTATCGTATGAGTATGTGTATCAACAACTAATTTCAATACTTTCCCTCCAATTTTATCCCTGCGTAGCTTTATTTATTTCTCCTAAGACTCTTTCATTCAATACCTTTGCCGCATTATATCCCATTTTCTTCTGACGATTGTTCATCGCTGCCACTTCGACAATGATGGCCAAATTTCGTCCGGGTCTAACAGGAATAATAAGGCAAGGTACATTTATACCGAGGATGTTGGTGTATTCATCCACCAGACCCAATCGGTCGTAATTTTTCTTTTCATCCCAAAATTCCAACTGTATGACCAAATTAATATTCTCGGTTACTTTTACCGAACCTACACCGTAAAGGTTTTTGACATCCAAAATGCCAATCCCCCTGATTTCTATAAAGTGCCTGATTATATCCGGTGCTGTTCCTACAAGGGACTTATCCGACACTCTTCTGATTTCAACAACATCGTCAGCCACAAGTCTGTGTCCTCTCTTCACAAGCTCCAGAGCTGTTTCACTTTTACCTACTCCACTTTCTCCAAGAATTAAAATACCTTCCCCATATACTTCGACAAATACGCCGTGTTTCGTAATCCTCGGTGCCAGCTGCACATTCAGGTATCTTATCAATCCGCTTAAAAATCTGGATGTAATATCATTAGTCCTTAGAATAGGTATTTCATATTTTCGAGATACTTCTATCATCTCAGGACAAACCTCCAAACCTCTAGCAACCACCATACAGGGAAAACCGCATTTAAAGAATTCATCCAGACGTGAGTATCGTTCTTCTCTCGAAAGACTTGCCAAATAAGTGGTCTCAACTTTTCCTATTATCTGAATTCTATCGGTACCGAAATATTCAAGATAACCGACAAGCTGAAGGCCGGGACGGTTTATATCCGATGAGGTAATGACAATATCGTCAATTCTTTTGCAGTTTGATATATCTTCTAGCTGAAACTCCTCCATAACCTCTCTTAAAGTAACAGAAAACATGAAATATCCCCCCTATTCTTTTACACAAATATTATAACATATTAATTATTTATTCCAACTAAAATTTAACGCTCCTTTACACCCCAGTTTTTGGCGAAATCAATTTATCCGGGCAAAGCTTTTCATCCCAATAATAATCTATTTTCCTCCCGGTACAATATTCCCAATAATTTATCGGAAAGAAATTCAAGAAAACAAAATAAAAAAGCCTTCGATGAAGGCTTCAAGTGGAGCGGGTGATGGGAATCGAACCCACGCAATCAGCTTGGAAGGCTGATGTTCTACCATTGAACTACACCCGCAAATTAAGTAGGATATTTATAATATCCTACCTGATGGAGCGGGTTACGAGATTTGAACTCGCGACTTTCACCTTGGCAAGGTGACACTCTACCGCTGAGTTAAACCCGCACACAGCATTTTTCAATTTGCAAAAGTAATTATACAGGGTTGCAAATGCTTTGTCAATACTTCTTTTAAAGATATTTTAATTCCATTTTATGCCATCGACCCCTTTAGCCGTATAATAAAGACATTTCTAACTGTTTTATTCACTTTCTCCTTTTCTTTCTCCTTTTTTTACTTACAGGTGACTTTACAATATACTTCACAATATGTTATTATTTTTATAAAATAACTTGTTCTTTTTTATATTTTTATTTTTGTCTTGTTATTCATGTTTTTATGATATATTATTAAATTATAAGCTTTCTCTTTTTCGTTTTATCTTTGCGGCACAAATGGTACTTTTCATGCGTTTTACTTCAATAATAGTAATGGAGTGATATTAATGGAAATTAAGGCAGGAGATATTGTATCTGTTCGACATTTCTCCGGGACAAAGCTATTCAAGAGTCTTGTGCTGGAATCTCAAAACGATGTTGTACAAGTTAAGCTTCTTGAAGACATAACTCTTCTCAACTGCTCGCAAGGTGATCCATTAGTGCTCGGCTCCGAATCGGAGAATGAAATTTATGTTTCAAGCTGTACCGTTCTAAATATTGACAAAGCTCAGAACACAATCGAAATGAAAATTGACAGTTATGAAACCACTACCAACAAAAGACTTTTTGTAAGGTTTCCTGTATCGCTTTATGCCGAGGCAAGAATAGGTGAATCTCAAAAAAAGCATCTTGCCATAGTGAAAAACATTAGCTACTCAGGAATGATGATATTCTCGAAGGCTGATTTCCCATTATATCAAGAACTGAAATTCGAAATACGTGCCGATTCGGGTATTATAATTAAACTGAAAGCAACCGTTATAAGAAAGGTAAAAGATACATACAATTACGAATACGGCTTGAAAATTGTATATACCGATGTACATACACCCAATCTTCTAAAAAAATATTTAATGCTTTTAAAAAAAGAGCAGGAAGAATCCCTCAAGAAATTCAAGAATATGTAATAGGTGCAAAAAGCGATGGAAGAAGAAATTCCATCGCTTTCGGATAAAGCTTTATTATTAAACTTAAATCTATATTGTCTTTAAAAGATTCGCCATCTCAATTGCAGTTACAGCGGCATCATATCCCTTATTTCCCGCTTTTGTTCCGGCTCTTTCTATGGCTTGCTCTATTGTGTCTGTAGTAAGTACTCCAAAAATTACAGGTATACCAGTATCTAAAGACACTTTCGCAATGCCCTTGGATACTTCACTCGAAACATAATCGAAATGGGGTGTTGAACCTCTTATTACAGCACCAAGGCATATTACGGCATCAAACTTCTTTGAAGCTGCCATTTTTGAAGCTGCCAGAGGTATTTCAAAAGCACCGGGTACCCATGTAACCTCGATATTTGATTCTTCAGCCCCATGCCTAATAAGTGCATCAATTGCACCTCCAAGCAGTTTGTTGCTTATAAATTCATTAAAACGTCCTACCACAATTCCGAAATTCAGACCCGTTGCAATAAGCTTGCCCTCATTTGTCTTTATACCCATCTTTATCTTCCTCCTGATTTGTATAGTTTTGCAAATTTAAAATTACAGCCCGTTTAACATATGGCCCATTTTATCCTTTTTGGTTTTCAAATAAAATTTGTTGACATCATTCTCTTTTATCTGAAGCGGTACCCTTTCAACCACTTCAAGACCGTGGCCTGCAAGTCCCACAATTTTTTTCGGGTTATTGGTAAGGAGCCTAATCTTTCTAATTCCCAAATCGTATAATATCTGAGCCCCTATTCCATAGTCCCGCATATCCTCGGGAAAACCCAAGAGTACATTTGCCTCAACGGTATCTTTGCCCCTGTCTTGAAGTTCATAGGCACGTACCTTGTTAACAAGTCCTATGCCTCTTCCCTCCTGACGCATATAGAGCAAAACTCCTCTTCCCTCTTTTGCAATCTCTCTTAGTGCTGCATCAAGCTGTTCTCCACAATCGCACCTCAAGGAGTGAAAAGCATCTCCAGTGAGGCATTCGGAATGCACCCTCACCAGAACAGGTTCTTTATCGTTATCCACATCTCCCATGACTAATGCCACATGATGCTCACCGTTTATGGCATTTTCAAAAGCGACTATATTAAACTCACCGTATTTGGTGGGAAGCTTGGCCTCTGCTGCCTTGCTTATAAGTTTCTCGTGATTTTTCCTAAAGCTTATGAGGTCGGCTATAGTTATAATCTTTAAGTTGTGACTTTTTACAAATTCCATTAACTGCGGAACCCTTGCCATAGTTCCGTCTTCATTCATGATCTCGCAAATAACACCGGCCGGAAAAAGACCTGCCAGTTTGGCCAGGTCAACAGCTGCTTCTGTGTGCCCTGCCCGTTTTAAAACTCCGCCATCCTTTGCAACCAACGGGAACACATGTCCCGGCTGGACAAAATCGGAGGGTTTGGCATTCGGATTTGTGAGCTCTTTTATTGTTTTCGCCCTTTCAAAGGCAGAAATACCTGTTGTGGAAGTTTTATGGTCCACTGATACGGTAAAAGCAGTTTTCATATGCTCCGTGTTTTCTTTTACCATAATATCGATTCCCAACTCTTTAGTCCGTGCTTCGGTAACGGGTGCACAAATCAAGCCTCTCCCGTATTTGGCCATAAAATTAATATTTTCCGGAGTCACCAACTGTGCGGCCATTACAAGGTCTCCCTCATTTTCCCTGTCTTCATCGTCGATGACAACCACCATTTTGCCCTGCCTAATATCCTCTATAGCATCTTCAATTTTATCGAATTTCATGGAATGCACCTCCTTAATCAATTCCCATTGCTTATAAATCTCTACTTCAACAAGAGTCAATCATGCGAATCCGTTTTTTATCAAAAAATCCAGGGATATATCCTTAGACTTGCATTCATTAGCTGAAGTGTTTGCTAGAATTAACTTCTCAACATACTTTCCCAGCATGTCGCATTCGATATTTACACTGCTTCCCACATCTTTGGAGCCTAGAGTTGTAATGCTTGCAGTATGGGGTATTAGCGAAACCTTAAAGCAATTCTCGTCAACATATGCAACGGTAAGACTGGTTCCGTCCAATGCCACAGAACCTTTCATAACGATGTATTTTAAAATATCCTTTCCGGCTTCTATTGTAAGCCAAATTGCGTTATCCTCCCTTACCCGGTCGATTACAACACCTGTACCGTCTATGTGTCCGGATACGATATGACCTCCCAGCCGGTCGGACAACCTTAATGCCCGCTCAAGATTTACCGCATGCCCCACCTTAAGTTCTCCCAATCCGGTTTTTCTCATGGTCTCAGGCATAACATCAGCTGTAAACTCATCACTTTTTTTATCTGCCACAGTAAGGCATATACCGTTCACAGCAATACTATCCCCCAGCTCTACATCATCCATAATTTTGCTGCATTGTATTGTAAGCTTTATAGACCTGCTTCCGTAAACAATTCCTCTAACCTTTCCGATTTCTTCAACAATACCAGTAAACATAATCCGCACCTCTAAAAAAATAAAGGTTATTTTTCACAAAAAAACTGCAAGGTTCAGAACAACCTTTACAAATATCCTTCTAAAAGTATATCTTCCCCAAATTTTGATAAAGAAACATCTTTTAGCTTTATAGCCTCACTCATGACCGGAATGCCTCTTCCCTCAACCGGTGTAATTGCATCCTTTCCACCTATTATTTTAGGAGCAATAAAAAACATTACCTTGTCCACTATGCCCGAATCAAGGGCTGAAGCATTGAGTGTGCCTCCACCTTCTAGAAGTACACTGTCAATTTCTAGCTTATACAATTCTTGTGTCAATTTTACAAGATCCACACGTCGGTCTTTACTTTCCGCCTTAATCACTTTTACACCGTTTTCGATAAGCCACCTCTCCTTGTCCTTGTCTATTTCAGATGTGGTAGCTACAATAACTCCTGCATTCGAATCTTTGTTGAAAACCTTGCTGTCAACAGGAATAACACCTTTACTATCTACAATTATTCTTATAGGATCATTTCCGATTTTATGTTCAAGCCTTGCGGTCAGCATGGGATTATCCCTAATAACTGTATTTATTCCAACCATTATGGCTGAAACCCTATCCCTCAATTCGTGCACATAGGCTCTTGATTCTTTTGAGGTTATCCACTTTGAATCTCCGGTTGAAGTTGCAATTTTTCCGTCTAGGGTCATTGCTGTCTTTAATATTACAAAAGGCTTTTTCTTTGTAACATAATTGATGAATATCTCATTAAGTTTTCTAGCTTCCTCCTCCAAAACCCCTACTTCAACCTCAATGCCTGCATCTCTCAGCATTTGAACTCCTCTTCCCGATACTTTGGGATTAGGGTCAATCATGGCTATTACAACTTTTTTAATTTTCTTATCAATTATTGCCTTTGCACAGGGTGGAGTCCTTCCGTAATGGGAGCAGGGTTCAAGATTGACGTACAAGGTTCCGCCCGTCACATCCTCGGTAGCATTGTTAAAAGCAGCCACCTCAGCATGGGCACAACCTATAACTTCATGAAATCCTTCAGCAATCACCCTATCATTCTTTACTATTACCGCTCCAACCAATGGGTTTGGGTTTGTCCTGCCCCATCCTTTTTTTGCAAGCTCTATAGCTCTTCCCATATAATACTCATTTTTGTCCAAAAAAAATCACCATTACCTTTGAATTTTTATAACAAAATTTCAAGGGGCACCGAACCCCATCAATTTTTAAATGTTTCACTTTATTCAAAAGAAGCTAAATAAAACCCCGGAGAATTTTCTCCAGGGATATTTTACCATTCGCATATGGAACAATAAATTATCTTCTCCCATCCAGACTTTTTGTGTTTACAAAATATATAAACACAATACACTGTCGGCTCCGGACTTTGACCGGATCTGCCATAAGGCTCGCGGGCTCGCAAATTAACTGCCTACCGCCGGTAAGGATTCTCACCTATCCCTGAAGATAATATACCAACTTTTATTTAATTAACATTGAATATATCACACTGCACTTTTAGTGTCAACAAATTCTGTTAAGTAATACTGCTTCAGTATCCTTCATTTCCCTGATACAATCCCATTTAGCATGGAAATATGTACATTATTAAAGGATTTTTACATATACCTCCCTGTTACGGGGACCGTCAAACTCACAAAAATATATTCCCTGCCATCTTCCTAGTACCAACTGATTATTTTCAACAATAACCTGCTGTGAAAATCCGAACAAGCTTGCTTTTATATGGGCTGCCGAATTACCCTCGCAGTGTTTGTATCCGTCATCGAAGGGAACTATTTTATTTATTTCTTTTAAAATATCATCCACAACATCGGGATCTGCATTTTCATTAATGGTCAGCCCTGCAGTGGTATGCGGAACAAATATATGGCATATTCCCGATTCCTTGCCTTCTTTTCGAACAACTTCCTGTATTTTTGAAGTTATATCGATCATCGCAGTCCTTGACGGAGTCTTAACGTTTATCTTATGCATTTTTTATCACCTCAGATATATAATATTGTATCCAAAAAAGATGAAAATCTTATATTATTATATATCTTCGGCACTAATATAAGTCAACTCTCGGCAGGAAATTTATCAATTTTTCCTAGCAAACGCCTTCTCATAAATGCAAAATCTATGGAATTGGCCTCACCGTTCCCATCAACATCAGCCGCTTCAACATTTATTTGTGACATAGGCCTCTTTCCTATTAGTACAAATCTAAATAATGCAAAATCTATGGAATCGAAAACACCGTCGTTATTCAAATCTCCGTAAAGAACCGTCTTGGAAGAAGAAGTTGTAGGTGTAGGAACGGCCGTCTTTGTCGGAGTCGGTATCACTTCACCGTTTACTTCACTCAATGATATTCCGTTAGACCCGAGAGGAACTTTATGATCTAGGCTTACAAACTTTCCGTTATGCTGCCACAACGCCGGTTTCAGCAATTCATACTTGTCTTCCTCCCAAGTTATAAAATCATGGGTTACAAGTCCTCCGGTGTCTCCAGAGTTTGCATTATAACACCAGAAGGTATGGTGAATTCTATTTTCGACGATATAATCCCTAATGGCAGTCATCCACTTTTCATTTGGACCTCCGTCCATGTATCCTCCCCATTCTCCAATTAACAGGGGTGCAATTCCCTCTTCATGTATAAATGCCCAGTTATCTTTCCAACAATCATTATACACCGATTCCTTTGTAAAACCGTCATAAAACCACGGTTGCTTATGTACCAACGGACCGTAATCATGAGGTGAATATACCAACTGTTTTTGATACTCTCCCAAGTTTATGGGATAATCTTTTACTCCTCTTAAATTTCCTCCCCACCAGTTATAATGGTAGCGGCTTTCCTTGCCCCATTCATCTACAGCAGTGTAGTCATAGCCTTCTTTAGGATAAACCTCCACACCTTCCACCACTATCAGTAAATTGGGATTTATTTTAAGAATTCTTTTTGCACAAATCTCAGCGGCATATTTCCAGTTATTTATATCGGTTGAATTGTCCCATTTTGCCATGAGCTTCTCCTGTGGTTTTCCGTGGGGTTCATTCTTTAAGTCGATGGCAAGAATGGTATCATCATTTTTATATCTTTCAACCAGCCATTCCAACGACGATATCCATGCCTCAGTGTCATAAGTCTCATCATACCAAACGGGATAATTATGTCCCATGGCTTCCGATTTCGGACTATGTACATCAACCATTACTTTTATGCCGACTTCCTTACATACGTCAAGTGCAAAATCAAAGAGTTCAAGGCTGTTAAGACCTTTGAGCTCCGGATTTACATAGTCGTTAAGACTTCTCGGCATGGCAGGTTTACCCGCTTTCCATCCCATCAAAATTTCCGTCGAAACCGGAACCCTAAGAAAATTTATTCCACGGTCGGCCATTTTCGTCAATGCTTCACGCATATTACAACTCCATACGCCGTCAAAAACATTTGTCCCGGTATTAAAGCCGAACCAGTTGGCACCGGTTAACCAAACCGGCTTACCGTTCATATCTACAATCTGATTTCCTTCAACATGCAGCCAGTCGTCATTATTTTCCGCACCCTGTGCCTTTACCGTCGATGTAAAATCGGAAAATATTCCAAAGGGTGTACAAAGCAAAAATAACAATCCCACTGCCGTTAACGTGCTTAAAACTCTCTTCATGTTTTTCAAAACTTTCATTATCGGTAATCCTCCCCTTAAAATCCATTACAAATTACTTCTTTTATTACTTCATAATAATTCGTAAATTTCGGGCAATTTAAGGGGTACCGACATTAAACGGGACTTAGTGATTTGAAATTAAACAATATCGGGCAGGCTTTTTAATTTTCCGTCTGCTTGATAAGTTCCTCAAAGCTCATTTCACTGTCGTATTTTGACAAGTTATCGATAATCTCCTGCTCTGTAAAAACTCTAACGAGTTTCATGTCTTCATCCAGCACATATATGATATGAAATCTATCAAAGTCCATGTTTTTTATAATGTCACCCAACCGCATGTTTTGGATAACCACCAGTTCCCTTCCCGGATACACTCCCTTCTTTAAAAACCTTGAACGTTTATAGACAAGGTACTTGATGTTCATAAGATAAACCTCCGATTCCTCATATTTTATACAATAAAATATGTAACCGCATATAAAGAGTAAACTAAAGTTATAAAAATTGTTATGAAACTGGATCAATCCAATGATAAGGATTAATAACCCCAGTCCCTTCGACACTCTTTTTGAGTACTTATGTGCTTTAAATACCCCAACTTTGGAAGTAAGGACATCTCTAAATATCCTCCCCCCATCAAGAGGTAAAATCGGAAGCATGTTGAATATTCCCAGGGATAAGTTTATCAAGATAAAAAAACCCATATTATCTGATTTGGGCAAATAATATGTGCTCAATAAAAAGCATACCAAAGATATCAAAAGGTTTGACAGCGGACCGATAATGTTAATGAGAAAGTAATTAATGTCTTTACAGTAGTTTTCGGAAAAAACAGCATTTAGTCCGACTAAAAATATTCTTACAGAACATAGCTTTCGGCCTTGAGCTATGGAAACCAATATATGAGACGCTTCGTGTATTGTAATTGCAACAAAAGCATACATATACTCATTGAAATAATCAAAAAAGTACATTAGAGTTCCGGCCAACAATAATAAGGGATCAATCTCTATTTTAACAGGTCTTTTTACGATTCGAACTAATATATTCCAACTTCACCTCTTCTCCTTAAGGTCATTTTGGAAATAACCCACCGATTTTGAAACCACAGACGAAAACGAACATCGTAAATAATTTAAGCCTCTAGAAATTATCCGGCAATTCGACATAATCAAGCGGGTTGACCGCCTCATTGTTCTTTCTTACCTCAAAATGCAAATGTGGGCCGTCTGCAGCTCCTGTAGCCCCAACTTCCGCTATAATGTCACCTTTTTTAACTTTTTGCCCTTTACTTACAAGCAGTTTGGAACAATGGGCATATAATGTCGTAAGTCCGTCAATATGCTTTATCTTTACATACTTGCCGTAGGTCTCCTCCACATCAGCTTCCACTATCTCACCATCATAGGCGGCTTTTATAGGTGTACCGCTTAGTGCTTCAATGTCTATCCCCTTGTGAAATATAACAGTATTTTTTATGGGATGCACTCTTTCTCCATAAAAAGACCCTATTATTCCACCGACAGGGATAAGAAAGGAATAACCGGCATTACCAAACAGTTTTTCATTTTTGGTTTGATTCTGTTCTTCATCACCTTCCGTTTCATAGAGTTCCGACTCATCCTTTTCGAACTCCATGCTTTCAACCAAGGATCCTTCGTCAGTATATACCGCACTGACAGGTTCGAGTTCTTCATTATATTCTTCTAGAGAACTGTTTTCTTGAGATGTGCTTGCATCCAAAACCTTTTTTTCAAAATCCCCACTCTCGTCCTCGGATAAATCTGTACCTCCATCTTCTTTTTTCTCCGCAGACAGGTTGTTCAAAACATACTGTATATCTTTAAAGGTCTTTTTCACATCAATATTATAGGTCAATGCACCTTTAATTTTGTTTTGCAAAAAAATTGTCGGCGGTGTCTTAATTTTTACAATAGAAAATATTATTAAGAATACCACTAGGCATATCAATGTCTGTCGTATAGTTTTAATAATAAACTTATGTGTCAAATTGTCCTTGTCCCTTTTACTTCTTCTTGACTTTCTTTTTGTTTGATATGGCAATTGTCTTGAGTATCTTGGTCTATAAACTATATCATCCATATTAACACACCTCTTTTTCCTTAAAATGTATCTTACATATGATTTCAATATTTAGTGTTGTAGCATAGGAAGTTCATTACAAATTTATAGTATGATATAGTAGATTATATTTAGGAAAAAAAGAAAATATTACATTAAGATTGGAATGGGAAAAACGTAAGTTTGAGATGTAAAAACAATAAACCCCCCAAATAAGGAGGTTTTTCTTTCTTAGTGGCTTTCGAAGGTCATGAAAGCCTTAGAAATCGAAGGGGCGTAAATAGCCCCTGAGATTTTCTTCTTAATATTGACTCTATATAAAATTGTAAATATTACCATAAGACTATTTTCCGATTATTTCTCTCCAGCCCAAATCTCCTCTTTCAAGACCTCGGATAAGCATTTCCGCAGTTCCTAAATTTGTAGCAAAGGGAATATTATTAATGTCACAGGATCTTAAAAGAGAATTTATGTCCGGTTCATGGGACTGGGCAGTTACAGGGTCCCTAAAGAAAAGTACAAGATCAAGCTCATTGTATGCCGCTCTAGCACTAATTTGCTGCTCTCCAAGCAACCCCGGCGAAAATCTATGCACGTTCAAACCCGTTGCCTCAATGATAATTGACCCGGTCGTGCCTGTGGCAAACAAATTATGATTTTTCAATATACTTCTGTAAGCAATACAAAATGAAGCCATTAACTCTTTCTTTTTGTCGTGTGCTATTAATGCAATATTCATAACAATCCATCCAGTACTTCAAAATGATGTAAACAAAGTTGATGAACTAAAAATCCACCAAAATATTTTCCAAAGACAATTATTTTCCGCTGCTCTTCACGCTCTTAATAGGAATGTTGGCAACAAGAGCGGGAACCACACGGTCACCCTCTTCACTTTTTGTTCTGGTCATCTGTATATCAAGGGTGTCTTCATCTATATCCATATAATTAGATATAACTTTGATGATTTCTCCTTTAACCATCTCCAAAAATTGAGGAGAGACATTTGCTCTGTCATGGATTAGTACTAGCTTCAGTCGTTCCTTTGCACAGTCTTTTGACGGTTTAGACCTGCCAAATATCTTCGATAAATCTAGCAACATAATTCTCCTCCTTATTAGTTTGCCTTTAAACCAAACAATTTCTTAATTTTAAACATAAACCCTTCGTCACCTTCGAGATTAAGAAAAGGAACATTTTCCCCCATTATCCTGCGGGTTATGTTTCTATAAGCTTCGCCTGCAAGGGACTTGTTATCCGTAACGGCAGGTTCGCCCCTGTTTGTAGAAACTATTATCTTTTCATCATCAGGTACAACTCCAATTAAGCCGATAGCAAGTATCTCAATAATGTCGTCAATTGACATCATGTCTCCTCGTTTTACCATGTCGGGTCTAACTCTGTTTATAAGCAATTTGGGATTCCTTAACTCATTGGATTCTAATAAACCTACAATTCTATCGGCATCTCTAACTGCCGATACCTCAGGAGTAGTAACAACTATTGCCCTATCTGCACCGGCAATGGCATTTTTAAATCCCTGTTCGATACCGGCGGGACAATCCACCAAAATATAATCAAATTCTTGCCTTAAATCATCCGTCAACTTTATCATCTGCTCGGGAGTTACTGCCGATTTGTCTCTTGTCTGGGCTGCCGGCAGTAAATGCAAACTGTCAAATCGCTTGTCCTTTATCAAAGCCTGTTTTATTCTGCAAGTACCTTCAACAACATCAACCAAATCATATACAATCCTGTTTTCCAATCCCATAACCACATCAAGATTTCTAAGTCCTATATCCGTGTCTATCAATACTACTTTCTTCCCTTGTAGTGCCAATCCTGTACCAATGTTAGCCGTCGTTGTAGTTTTCCCTACCCCGCCTTTACCTGAAGTTATTACGATAACCTCTCCCATATTTATGCCTACCTCCTACTATATATTAGGGAATTCCGCCATTTCGTATAAAACAGCCAATCGCCTATTGATTTCCATTTGCAGTCAATGTTTCGATATATGCGTCAATTTCTTGATGCATATTTAAAATAAATAGATAAGCTTAATACATACCATACATATTGTGTTTAATTTCAAAAATTATCATTAATTACACTATATATTTCTTTTAGCCATTTGTCAATTATTCTTTATAACGTAAACTTGAACACTTGTAAATTTCTAGTTACGTTGTTGAATAACACTATCGCGTAGGCAGATATCTCTCAATGTATACCAAATCGTCTTTAATGAATGCAATTTCAGGTATAAACTGTCCGCTGTTGTCCTTCTCATCGGGAGAGCGTGTTATAACATCAGCGATCCTCAACTGGGTAGGCTGAAGGTTAAGAGCCACCACAATAGCTTCTTTATTACCGTTGGCTCCGGCATGCACTATACCTCTCAACGACCCCATTACCACCACATTTCCAGTAGCAATTAACTCTGCCCCGGGATTTACATCACCTATCACCACCAAATTTCCGTCAAAATTTATAAGCTGGCCGGATCTCACCGTACCTCTGTAAAATTTGGTTATTCCCTCTTCCAAGCCTTTAAAATAGAAATTGCTCATTCGTATTTTGGCATGGGGTTGAGGTATCGGTTCCACTTCAACTTTGGGAGGTTCCTCGGTATCCATTTCAATGCCGGTTATATCGGCTCCGCTTTTGGTCTTAAGAAGCTGAAAAACTTTTTCCTCTTCTTCAAAGGATAACTTTTTACCCCGGTATTTTACCTTAAGTTTGGCTCCTTTAAAAAATCTTCCTGCCGATTTTATTTTTTCCTCCATTTGACTCAATATTTCATCAAATTCTACTTCTTCCTTCATAATTATTGTTAGACAGTTTAACGAACCTTTAAAAACAACACTGCCTTCATTCATTTATCTTAACCCCCAGTGAATTATTTTATTTATCTTGTAAATTTAACTTCTTCCACAACTATCTGATCATCAGTATAGCGGTCGCTGTTTAATCCAAAGTACTCTTTGAGCACATCCTTGGCAATGGGCACTGTATACGAGCCCCAAACACCGTGTTCCACAACTACAGCTATTGCTATTTCAGGCTTTTCAGCAGGTGCATAGGCAATACACAATCCGTTTGATGAACTCCCTTGAGCCTCCAATCCAGTTTCCGGTGTACCGGTTTTTGATGCAACGGTGAAGGGAAAATCTTTAAAGTATGCAGCAGCAGTACCCTCCATTGAGCTAGAAACCTGAATCATTCCCTCATTTATAGCTGCCAGAGTTTCCTTGCTTATAGGAACGGTTTCATACTCCGGCTTTGTTTCCATCACTATCGAACCGTCGTATTTTTTTACACTTTTAATCAAGTAAGGTTTGTATCTCTTTCCTCCATTGGCAAGGGTACTTACATAGTTTGCTATTTGTATAGGAGTAAACATATTGTCAAACTGTCCTATTGAAGCCTGGGCGGTATCTGCAGGTCTCCACACGTCATTCCTTCGTTCCATTTTCGATTCCCTATTGGCTCTAACACCCTTGGCTTCTTCCGCTGGAATTTCAACTCCCGTCAATTCTCCAAGCCCGAATAGTTTAGCCCATTTGTCGATATTATCAATACCGGTTTTTACCCCAATCTCTTGGAAATACACATTACAGGAAACTGCCAATCCCCTTTTCAAATTTACGGGTCCATGAACTCCCATACAGCGGAACCTCATTCCTCCTTGAATTGTGTAACCCCTGTCATATATTACCGTATCGGGTGTTATTGCACCTTCTTCCAGTGCAGCTATGGCAGTTAAGGGTTTATAGACAGAACCCGGTGTATAAATTCCTCCAATTGCCCTATTTAACATGGGCCGATTTTTGTCGTTCATGTACTCGCTTATTTTTTTATCAGCCTCCGGGTCGTCGGTTCCCGGAAGGAAAACACTCGGGTCATATGTGGGGTAGCTGGCCATAGCCAAAATTGCACCACTGTTTACATCTATAGCAACAACCGCACCGGAATTGGCATCTCCAAAATTCTTTTTATAGTCGGCTCTTGCCCTGATTTCAGCTATATTTCGTTCCAAAGATTCCATTGCAACCTTTTGAAGCCTCGAGTCAATAGTAAGATAAACGTTATTACCCGGTATTGCCGGTCTACTGCTAAGCTCGGAGGTAAGCCTTCCGCTGGTGTCAACCTCCACCCTCTTCATGCCGTTTATCCCTCTCAAATAGTTCTCTGCAGCTTTTTCTATACCTGCCTTGCCTATTACGTCATTTAATTTATACCCTGCATCTTTTTTAGCTTCGTATTCTTCCTCGCTCAATAACCGCATATATCCCAAAACATGGGCAAAATTCATAGAATCCAAATATTTTCTCTCCGGTTCGACATCAATTTGAACCCCGGGAAATTCATGGCTCCTCTCCTCAATTTGAGCCACAGTTCTTATATCCACATCTTTTGCAATGCGAAGAGGATTTATAGCAGTATATCCTTTTATAAGCATGTCATACCTTATGCACATTATTTTATAAGCTTCTTCGTCGGTATATTTTTCATCAATCCCAAATTTCTTCTCCCTGAAATATCTAAACACATCTTCCGGAGTATTGAGTAGATTTATATCCTTTTCTTTTAAAACCATTTCAGATTTCCACTTTTGCAGTGCTTTTTCCGAGTTATTTATACTACTCCCAAAGGCAATGGGATTGAAAGTCAAATATTTAGGAAGCCCTGATTCAAAAGTATCTCCATTGCTTTCCAAAATTTGAATCAATTTATGGATCATTTCATTAAGTTGAGGGTCTTTAAGATTTGTTCTGGCCACATGAATAGTATAACCTATTCTGTTTGTAGCTATCGGTATCCCATTGGTATCTGCTATTATTCCCCTGGGAGCTACAATTTCCCTTTCCTGCAGAAGTCTCTGCTGGGAATTTTCATCATTTTCTTTTCCGTTTATAATCTGAAGGTTTATCAATTGGACAACAATTATAACAAAAACAAGTAAATACATTATAGCCAACAATACAAATCTCTCGTTTTTTCTTTTTTCCATAACCTCACCGCCAGTGCAAATTAAGAAGAATAATCCCTCAAGATATCCCCCAATATTTTCTCTGTCAATTTAGAAAGCTCTAAAGTAAAAAATCCACGCTTTCAAAGCCTCAATATCTTCTGGAATTTTTCTCATATTCCTCAAATCGTTTATTCATTCTACTTACTATTATAAATACTAATATAGAAATTACACTGTTATAAATTGCTTCAATTAGAATTATGTTCTTCATTGAATGGACGAAATCTAATGGAGCTCTTAAAACTGTGGCGAAAAAATAAACTATGGACTCATATATTATTGTTGATATAAAAGTAAAGAAGATAGAAATAAGAACATTCTCTTTGTTAAGCTTTTTATTGCTCTTTCCGATTATAAGTCCCAAGTAAAGGCCTAAAAGGGCATAAAAACCGATTACCCTTCCCGAAACCGCATCCTGCATAAGGCCGCATAAAAAACCTATTACGGCACCTTCGGTCTCGTTCCTTAAAAGGGCAACAATCACTGTCACTACGATAATGATATTAGGCTTTACGCCGTAAATTTTTATAGAATCAGCAATAGTTGACTGAATCAACGCAGTCAAAAAAATAAGGATAGAATAGGCAATAACTCTTATTTTCATTTGTTTTCTTCGCTCGTTTCATCATCGTAGATTTTTTTCTCTTTAAGTATAAATACCTCTTCAAGACGCTTGAAATCCACCGCCGGTTCAATGATGGCGTATCTGTCCAATTCATTTGTTCTTTGCCTTACTTCCTTTACTTTCCCTATAAGAATGCCTTTGGGATAAATTCCTCCCACTCCCGAGGTTTCCACCCGATCACCGGCTGAAATGTCTGCATCGGCCGGAATATAATTCATAATGCAAAGACCCTGTTCCTTTAGCTTCCTATCGCCCTTTACCACCACAATATCACTGGTCCTTGACAGTCTTGCACTAATGGAACTGTCTTCATCTATTATGGAAATGACCTTTGATGTAAACACATCGGTTTGCATTACTCTTCCCACCAGGCCGTTGCTGGTCACTATCGGGTAATTGTTTGAGATGCCATCCTTTGCACCCCTGTCTATAATAAAGATATCAAACCAATTACCCATATCTTTTGCTATAATATTGGCACCAATCATGTCCATGGTGCTGTATTGATCTTTAATATCCAAAGCTTTTCTAAGCTCTTCATTTTTTATTTTCAAATCAATTAGCTTTTCATTTTCGTATACCAATTTAGTAACTGTCTGCCTTAGTTCCTCATTTTCCTTCCTTAACTTGTCGATATCTTCAAAATGTGCAAAAAAATCGTTTATCTTCTTGTCGGAATAATTTATGAACCTCTGAAAAGGAGACAAAACGGTACTGAATACATCTCCTACAAGATTAATCTTGCTGTTTTGTATTGATGACAGCCCTATTACAACCAATGTTACAACTGTAACGGATACAAGTATAAATATTTTGTTTTTAAAAAGACGCAACAAAATACATTATCTCCCTTCTATTTCAATCTTTTAGGAGAAATAAGCACCTTCTTCAATGTTTCAATCTCTTCTAGTACCTTTCCCGAACCCATTGCTACACAATCCAGAGGATTCTCGGCTATAGTTACAGGCATTCCCGTTTCATCTCTAATCAATCGATCCAATCCGCTTAGGAGAGCTCCTCCTCCGGTAAGCATGATTCCTCTATCCATAATATCTGCTGCAAGCTCGGGAGGAGTTTTCTCAAGAGTATACTTAATCGAATCAACTATCGCATTTATAGGCTCTCTCAATGCATCAGCAACTTCTGTTGAAGTTATAACTATATTTTTAGGAAGTCCGGAAACCAAGTCTCTACCTCTAATTTCCATAGACTCTTCCTTAGGTCTGGGATAGGCAGCTCCGATAGTCATTTTTATTTCTTCTGCCGTTCTTTCACCTATCATCAAATTATACTCTTTTTTTACATAATGTACAATAGCCTCATCCAATTCATCACCAGCTATACGCAGGGACTTACTGGTTACAATTCCCCCAAGGGATATAACGGCCACTTCGCTTGTTCCGCCTCCAATGTCAACAACCATGCTTCCCGACGGTTCTTCCACCGGAAGATTGGCACCTATTGCAGCTGCCATGGGCTCTTCAATTAAATATGCTTCTTTTGCTCCCGCGGCCAAGGATGCTTCTTCCACCGCTCTTTTTTCCACTTCGGTAACCCCTGAGGGAACGCATATTACCACTCTGGGTTTTCCGATTATCCCCTTCGACAATGCCTTTTTGATAAAATACTTGAGCATTGCCTGTGTAATGTCAAAATCGGCAATTACCCCATCCTTCATCGGTCTTATTGCAATTATATTACCGGGGGTCCTTCCGATCATTTCCTTTGCAGCATCACCCACTGCAAGAATATCGTTTGATTTTTTATTTATTGCAACAACTGAGGGTTCCCTCACTACAATACCTTTCCCTTTCACATGTACCAATGTGTTGGCAGTTCCCAAATCTATACCGATGTCTCTAGAAAATATACCCATTTATCAATTCTCCTCCCAACCTGTTATACAGATTTTGCTGTTAATAAACAACTTGCAATACGCAATACAAATGATATTTAATGTGCAATAAAAAATTCCTTTATTTTAAAACATACACACCATAATTTCTCAAAATATCACTAAGTTTTGAAATAGGTAAACCCACCACATTGAAATAACATCCCTCAATCTTTTCAACCAGTACCGCACCCAAACCTTGGATGCCATAAGCACCGGCTTTGTCCAAGGGCTCTCCGGAATTGATATAGGCATTGATGGTTTCGTCATCCAAATCCTTCATCTTAACCCGTGTTATTTCAACACTTTTATCGTATCGGAAACTGTTGGCATCAATAACGGCTATACCGGTCATAACCTCATGCCATTCTCCGCTGAGGCTTTTTAACATGTTAAAAGCATCCTGCTTGTCTTTGGGCTTTCCCAATATGTTACCTTTATTAACTACAACCGTATCGGCTCCGATTACAATGAAATCACTTTCCAATTTTAATTCTTCAGCTACAACCCTTGCTTTTTCGAAAGCAAGATGTTGAACAAGCTCCGATGCCTCAAGTCCCATGGAATTACTCTCATCAATATCCGATGTTCTAATTATGAAGTTCAAACCCAACTGTTTGAGTAACTCAGACCTTCTGGGCGATTGGGATGCAAGTACAATTTGCATCGTTTCCACCTCATAAAAGCAAACTTTTTTATCATAACTATTATACTCATACCATATATTCTTTTTCAACAAAATATAAAATTTTTACCGAACTTTTTACAATTTTCAATCTTGAGTGAAATTAATTTAAAAGTAATATTAATTGTAAAATGTATCTAAATATAGTATGCTATTTTCTTCCTATCCTAATACATTTTTTATTGCTTATAATTGTCCTGTATCTCTTTGTTATTCTCTGAACTTGTACCGCTTACCGGTTCTGTCGGGGGTAAATCCTCTTTTATCTTAGATGCAAGGATATTCAAGTTATCAATCATTTTGCTCATTTCGGCAATAGTAAGCTCATTTAAATCCTTGGCTTCGAAACCCATTTCTTTTAAAAGTCTGTCCATCACAGCACTGTTGTCCGAATCTACCCCCAAGTTTTTTAACTTTTGCTTTAGATAATTGATTTGCCTTATTGTTGCCATTTTCTTGCCTGTTACATTTTCCCTCTTTGTCTCTCGCTCTTTTTGAATTTTGCTTTCAATCATATTGAACTCTTCATCCAACATCCTCGCCTCTTCAGGATACAACCAGTCGTTTTCCCCCATCAGTTTCCTGATAATTCTATCGCAAGCACCTGTTATTGTCTTTTCAAGGCCAAACTCCTTATCGTCAAGAAGTTCTTTTCCTATGTCAAACAATTCCCAATCATCCAAAGAGAAATCGGGATTTTCCTTTATCCTAGGTTTCCTGTTCCGGTAAACTGTCTTTCCGCTTTCGTCCCTTATGGCATTTCTGTTTTCAATCCTTTGTGCAAGATATTTCTGAAAGCGGTTATAATAATCAATTTGCTTTGCATCAACAATTACCCGTCCCGAGGATATATCAATGCCCTTGACCTTGATTATAAAGGTGGGAAGGCTTATTTCTCCTATTCCGGGAAATTGCATACTTCTCTCATTTATTTCCACTATATCTATATCTTCAATGGATATTCCTTTTTCCTTTGCCTTCTTAAAAAGCCCCTCAGCCTTCATTCTCAATTCGCCGCCAATTCCTTTGTAATAATCCTTATCCTTATTGTAAACGATACCCTGGGCAGTATCATTTTGCACATTATCAAAAGTGTCCATTTCCGAAACCATTTGACCATCTCCCATACCTTTCATATATTATTTACCGGTATAATAAACTTGTTATTTTTACTCAAAACATACCAAACGGTATTTTCATTAATTGGAACATATCACCTTTCACAAGATGCTACAATATTAATATTTCCCTAATCCATAGCAGTTTATATTTCTTTATTAAGGAAAGAAAAAAAGTGTTTATAAAACGTCATAACTTTCCGATTAATATTATATATCTGCAGATATTCTTATTATTATCGCAATATTTATATTTAATTGACTATAGTTAATTTTTTTATACTTCTCATTTTGTTATATTGGAAGTATAATATTATATAGGCAGACAATTATGTAAATGATTGATGGTGATAAGAGATGAAAATAGAAAAAATTAACGATAACAAAATAAAAGTGACCATAACATTAAGTGATTTACAGGAAAGGAATATTGACTTTGAAACTCTCAATTATAATTCTCCTGCCACCCAGGAATTATTTTGGGATATGATGGAGCAAGCCGAGCTTCAGTTCGGTTTTAACACTTCCGAATCGCAACTGGCAATTGAAGCATCACCAGATGAAAATGACGGATTTGTCATATTTATAACCAAACTTGAGGATGACGGAGATTTCGAATCCATACAAAAATATATTAAAAACAAGTTCAGAAGATCCGACCTCAGGGTTAAAAAGAAATGCCATAAGTTATGTTCATCAATCGTTATATATGCTTTTGAAAACATTGATCATCTTGTAGGTTTGTGCGGCACGCTCAAGAACATATACTCGGGCAACAGTACATTGTATAAGCTTAAAAACACTTATTACATGATATTGACGAAAAACACTTATTCGGTAAGCAATTTGAGATATTTCGAGTCCTTGCTGAACGAATATGGAAAGAAAGTGTCCAATACCACCTATTACGAAGGTTACTTGGCAGAATATGCACAAAAAATAATAGAATCAAATGCTGTGGAGGTTCTATCCTCTTACTTTTAATCGAATATTGACAAGTCTTTTTAAAATCTCGAGATGAAATACTTCGAGATTTTTTTATGTCCTATTTTAAAAGCCAAAGTGTTATTGCAGGAGATATAGGATTAGCTTCCGGGGCCAACCTGGACAATTGCCCCAACAGTCTCATAATTATCGGTATACAGAAGTTCCAAACTCCTTTCTCCTTCTTCTTTCGATACTCTATATACCTCTATTTCGACTCCCTGTCTACCGCTATTGACAACCTTCTCCTCCAATGGTTTCAAATCGTAATTTACAACCTTTAAAACCGGCTGGTCAATTCTTTTTATGACCTTTACTTCTATTTCCTTTTCCAGGTAACCGTAGCTTCTTCCAACAATATGTACAGTAATGCTATTATCAGTACACTCGGTAAAAACCGCCATCGGAAAGTCAAAGGAATTTCTAAACGTAAAATCATCGCCATTCCCCGATATTTTTACATCCAGTCCGGGTCCAATATAATCTACCGTTGCATCATGCTTCTTTCTGTCAATACAGTCCATGTCAATACCTGTCTTGAGCAATGCTGCGTAAAGAGTTGATGCCACTTGACTGTAACCTTCATTTTCCTCCTCAAGGAATATGCCTTTTTCCCTCAATCTTTTTATAAAGGAAAATTCCTTGTACTTACCGTTGTTCTTATCGGCACCCATTATTAAAAAGCCGTTAAGTGCTTTTGCAGCCCGTTTTATGTCCTCACCCGACTCAGGGTTCATAATGGGAGTCGAATAACTGGATATAACCGAATCTACTCCGCTAAAGTCGGCAAGAGTCAGTTCAGGCCAAACCCAATTAATCTCAAAATTGTTATCAGCGTTAAATTCAATGGCACCTTCAAGATGACTTCCCATTTCACTCTTTATTTTTTCGGCTGAATTGGCTAAATTAAGCTTCATTCCCAATTGATGGGGAGTTTTATGTACTTTTCCGTTTTGAATCGAAATACGTGCATTTACAGGAGCTTTATCAACCGATAAAGCAAGCTCCTCCAAATGCTTTTTAAGTTTTTCCTCGTTAAAACTTACCACTGGATATACCGTAACTCTTTTATTTAGGAAAAATCCTTTAATTATTCCCTCAAACCTGCTGCTTCCGTTTATGTAATATGCCTTATCGGCTGTAGCCTCACAATCCACTGAAAAATCAATATCCGATAGTTTAATATTAAACTCTTTGCCATCACCGTATTTTATCTTTAGACTTGAATCCTCGGATAATTTTCCATAATGCTCTTTAACTGCCGATAGGACCTCACTTCTTGTGCTATTGCCCACACCCAACGAACCTATATATATGTTGGGCAAAAAGTGCCACTTGGATGAAATGTGTAGGGAAATCATTCCTGCCGTTATCGACAATACAGTCTGTGACAGCAAAACCAGCATTACAATGTATCCTCTGTTATTTTTTAACATTATGCTACCTCTCACTTTTATTTTTAAAAGTATAAGGCCTTATCAAAAGTAATCAACCCGATATTTGCTTTTTATAACAATCCATACTTATGCCTCGTTATTCATAATCAGCTCGATCAGTTTTCCGTTTCTTTTGGACAATTCAATAACCTCATCGGTTATAGTGTCACCCTGGCTTACAATAACCGTTCCTGAACTGGTGGTTATAGTCTTTGTCACTTTTCTTCCGGTCAGATACTCTTTCTGTCTTTGTTCAAACAGGTTGGCCGCACTGCTTTGCAACAGTGAGTCACCGGTTAAATCACTTTTATCGGAATCTGCAAATGGGTTTTCCGGAACACTTTCTTTATCGTCCAAATTACCCAACTTATTTAAATCACCTAAAACATCTAAATTTATATCGTCATTTTCCGGAATCTCTTGTATATCATTATTGTCATTATTAAATACAAAATCTTCTTCCAAATTCATAAAGGACAATTCATCAGAATCTATAGGCTCAAAATCGTGCTCAATATCAGGTTCAATGTCAAGCCCAATATCAGTTTCAATGTCAGGTTCAATATCGTTTTCAAGATTAATATTTATTTCATCAATATTTATTTCATCGCCAAAATAATCTTCCTTGTTTACCTCATTTTCTTGAAACATAGAAAAATCCAGTTCCATATCTCCTAAAAACAAATCCGGCTCTAACTTAAGTCCGGGGTATGATGAATCAATTTCTTCAAATAAAGAGTTGTCTTCACCTAAAGGATTATTTTCGTCAATTAACGATTTATCTTCATCGGCATTCGGTTCATCCTTTATTATTGCAGTGTTATAAACCGTACCTTTCCTTCCGCCTATGTCCTCAACAACCGTGTTTTCGTTATTTTGACTCAGGGAATCACCGGTAATTATTTCTTCCGGTATGTCAAGCAGGCTGCTCTCCACTTCCTCAATTACAACGATAAAATTTTTGCTGATGGAAATAATACTTGTTCTAGGAATGATTTTGTTTCTATTCTCATGTACATACTCAAGCCCCAAAATATTGCAATTATTGTCTTCGTCGACGTAGAAATCGCCAACCTCACCTATGAGCCTTCCTTTTTTAGTAAGCAATTTGGTACCGATAACCCGGATGTCCTTTTGAAGCAATTCAATGGCAGCAGGTATCTCATTTAAGTAGATTAATGCTTCTTCATTCTCAATGGTTACCGCATACTCGCCAATGCCAAGTATATTGGATGTAGGTACTATTTTAGCACTAAGGAATTGAATTCCGCTGTCAACTATCAAATACTCTATAGCTCCCTTTGCAGCATTGACTATTATATTCTTCACCTTGCCCATTTCAATGCCGTCAGTAATATTTATAATAGGTAAACCGATTATCTCCCGAGTTTTTTTCATAATTTTGTCTGCCTCCTTAATACTAAAAGCCTATATCCTGGCCAAAGTATCCCAACAAATTGACAAGGCCGTAAAACAACCCATGTAAATTTCTGTTCAAAATCAATTACAAGCTCTAGAACAAGAGTAAAATCAAATCTATTTCAAATTCAATTCAATTTCGCTCTTCAATGCTTCATCCATTTCAATTCCATACTCTTTCAAATAGCTATCCAGTACTTCTCTAGCCAGTTCAACCTGTCCCAATTGCTTATACATAACACATATGTCCAGGACTATCCAACGGGCTAAATCATCGGCAGGACGTCTGTCCAAAGCATAAAGAAAATTAATTATTGCACCTTCATAATCTCCTTTTTCCTTTAGCTTAAATCCTTCCTCAATTATTTCATCAATAGCTATGTTACTGTCATTAGGTACAATTTCATTGATCGCCCTATTTATACTCTCTTCCAAATATTTATAATCGGAGTATTCATCCGGATCATCTTGAACAAAACCGAAAGAATCATCTTGATAGAAAACAGGGTTAAAAATATCCTCCTCCGGATCTTCAGCACTGTTTTCGCTTCCACTTCCATATTCATTTTCAAAAAACAGAGGCTCCGATAGAACTTCCTCATCAATATAATCTTCACAATTTAAGTCAAAGTTAAAGCCTTCCAAACCTGAAACAGTTTCATTTATTTCAAGTCCACAATCTTCATTGGAATTATCCCCACCCCACCGGCAAAATTCATCGTCTTCCTTTTGCTCCTGAGATTCTGTGCTGTCGTAAAGAAAAATATCATCATTATTAAAGTCTTCCACTCCTATTGTGTCAGTATTTTGTACAGTGTCTAAGGTATTACTCCACATATTATTTCCCGACACAATCAATTTACGCCGAAGGAGTATGGCTTTCTTAGGAATTATCTTCTCTATAAAACGTCCCATTCCTTTCAACCTGTTTTTAAAAACACCCTTATCCAAATTTAGTATTACTTTTCCCTTTTCCTTCAGATATTCCCAATAAGTTACTGCAGCAGAAACAATTGTTACAAGTGAAAGGCAAGTTATGATAGTCGTAATCAGAGCCAAATAAAAGTTTACAGAATTACCTGCCGAAATAAATCCCTTAAGGATCAGTGGAAAGGATAAAGCAATAACAATAGATGATAAGGATATAATAACAACACTGTCCTTACGCAAAAGTTTGAATTTGCTGAATATTGTCATGCTAATCCATGACATAACAACTGCCGCTAAAACGGAAATAATTGAATATAAAGCCATACGGCCCTCCTAATATTATTCAAACCATATTTGTTGAAATAAATTTTTTATAGAGTGAAGCAATAACATTTATGTAACTTTTGCAAGACTATTGTTTACTATTCAAAAATTGCTTTACTTAAAACGAAATCGGATTCAATTATAAAAAGATAATCTTCTATATCATTTGACTTTTGCATAAACTAAAAAGAACGGCTTTACTTTTTTTCGTATATATTTTAATATAAATTAAGGCAGTTGGTCAATACTTTAATTAATCCCTTGTTTCCCTATATTATTTGTATTGTAATTTTTTATCATTTTGGGATTGGAATAGGTAGGTAAAAATGTCGCCAAAGAAAATAGTACCGAACAAATTTGAAGAATTTTTACTAAATAGAAACAGCTTAATAGAACAGTATGCAAAGGGAGACCTGTCGAAGGATGAGTTTATAGAGGCAAATTATAAGTGTATTAATGCTTTAAACATTAAACCTTTTAAAAAAATAGATAACGTCAAAAAAGCACTGTACAATTACCAGTATTATAATGTGCTGGCAAAATATTATCAAAAAAGGGCCCATGACCTAAGTAAGGCGAGCGAAGCAAGAAAAGATTTTCTTGAACGTTCCAATTACTATTATTCAAAAAAAGACGATGTAACTATGAAGCTTTTGATTCTAATAGATTTTACCGGTGTTGAAGCCTATTTTGTTAAAGTAAAATCTCCAAACTTGAAAAAAAAGCTGTTTGAAATTGTATTGACAGACTATGATAATGTAATACTTCATTCTGTCAATGAATCCATTTTAAACAGACTCAAACATGAAAATGTGTTTACCAATGAGGAAAGGGAATCTTTGGTAGACAGCTACATCAATCAAAAGTATTAGAAATATTTTTTATCAAGCATTAGATTGCTTCCAATATGAAAAAGGTCACATCGTCCTTCAAGGCATATTTCCCTATAAACTCAAACAGACTCCTTGTAATTACCTTGTTTAACTCTTTGCAGCTTTTGGCTCCGTTACTCTTAAGTAGATCGATGAGCCTTTCCTTGCTGTAAAAATCCCCCTCCATGTTCCTGGCTTCTATCAATCCGTCGGTATAAAAAAACAGCTTGTCCTTAGGATTCAATACCAATGTATGATCCTCATATCGGATATTGTAATATTCGGCAAACTTGCATATGGGAAAGCCCTTTATATCAATTTCCTCCACCTCTCCGTTCTCCTTAATCAAAATCGGTTCGACATTATAGCCGGCAGAGGAATAAACAAGTTTCCGCTCTTTTACATTGTACAAAGCGTAGAGCATTACGATATAAATCTCGTCATTAAAATCGGCTTTATTAAAAGATTTGTATATATTGTTAAGAACTGCTGAAGGCTTGATAATACCCGACTCGGTATCTATAAGCGTCCGCACCGTTTGATTGACAAAAACGGTCAGCATCGCTGCCGGTACTCCATGCCCCGAAACATCCCCAATAAACAATGCAACATTCTCCTCATCCCGTTTAAATATGTTGAGAAAATCCCCGCCAACCATTTCCGCCGGGAAATACCTGCTGTCAAACACAACCTCCTTGTATTGGGGCAGCCTTGAAGGAAATATTGCTTTTTGAATATCCTTTGCATACCTTAAATCCTCCATCAGCTGATCATTCAATTTTCTAAGCTCTTCAGTTCTAATTTGCACAGTCTTGTCAAGGTTATCGGCATATCTTTTTATCTCGGATTTTGCCTCATAAAGTTCAATATACGGCTTTCGGATGTTATTTATAAATATAACTCTGAAAATCACAAAAAAGGCTATAAATTTATAAATGTGTCCCAAATAATTATATAGGTCATACACGCTTGAATACAGTGTAAACGCCAATTCACTATATATGTTCAATACCAGGGAAAAAGCGGAAACCAGTTCAAGCAGCTCCCTGTTTACGTAATATCTGTGGACAAATCTGACTGTGCCAATAAAAAACAAGAAGATAATTACAAATTCGAAGTTCTTTTTAAACTGTGTCAGCCCTATTCCCTCTTCATACATAACGGGAAAAATTCCAGGAAACCATGTAACTGTTATCAATATGGCAATACTTATGCAAAAGGGGACTATCAAGAAGACCGTTTTGTTTATTTTCTTTTTAATTTTGGGAAAATGTCCGGCAAACACGAAACCCATCGATGTAAAAAACCTAGAAATTATCCAAAAAGTTGTAGCTCTATTGGATGAGGTGTTCTCAACAAAAAAAGCCGGCATGCCTTTATAGCTCAAAGTATGAAATGCATCTACTAGAGCAACTGTGAGAAAGACACTTCCAAGATAAATGGAACTGAATTTGCCCGTCTGTTCATAGGAGTAGTAAGCCACAAAAAAAACCGACACTGAAACAAGTATACTGGCAAATTCAAATAAATTATGCCATGTTAGAAAAGTTGCCACTCTTAAAACTTTGGCAACTTCACCTTCCAAAAAATATATAATGAAAAACGGAACAAGAGGAATTAAGCATAATATACCAAATAAAGCAATTATAGTACTGCTGCTAAAACTCTTTTTGCCAATCTCAATGTTCGCCATATATACACCACATTACAAATTATATGTTAATCCAACCTTTGTCTTCCATTTTACATTATAATATTGACTTATGCAAACAAAAATCCATCTTTTTCTACTTTTTTTCTTTACTCATACATTAACAATAACTTCAAAAATTGCAGCTTTATCCATTGGCATGAAAAACCGCAGTCTTACTTTTGGTATAACTGCGGCTTATTTAAGGGCTTTCGAACGAAGTGAAAGCAGTAAAATCGAAGGGGCGAAGATAGCCCCTGAGATTTTATTATGGGTCGTGACCCTGTTGAGCACGCAAAGCGTGCGAAATATAAACCACCCGCTATGCGGGTGCGCGACGATTGTTATACAAAAAAATCACCTTTCCGTTA
>Ga0134093_1000640_pt1 | contig 41065 bp, 36 predicted proteins | sample 4_1taG_FD_94452 | JGI IMG/M metagenome (GOLD analysis project Ga0134093, IMG submission 94452) | Switchgrass degrading microbial communities from high solid loading bioreactors in New Hampshire, USA - 4_13_20_68_A1 metaG | ecosystem: Engineered > Bioreactor > Semi-continuous > Anaerobic >...
TGGAAGCCACCAGGAAGCAACAATGTAAAAGGTTATGTTAATGCTGACGGCGGTACATATGAAATATACGAAACCACCAGATACAATGCACCATCTATTGAAGGAGATTATACAACTTTCCAACAGTATTGGAGCGTTCGTACACAAAAACGTACCAGCGGTACCATATCTGTACATGAGCACTTTAAGCAATGGGAAGCCAAAGGCATGAGAATGGGTAGATTGTATGAGGTTTCCATGGTTGTTGAAGGATATCAGAGCAGCGGCCAAGCTAATATGACTAAGATGGAAATAACCATGGGAGGATCACCTGCTACTCCTACACCTACCGGAACACCGAAACCGGTTGTAGAAAAAAATGCTTTCTCAAAAATTGAAGCTGAAGAGTATGATGAATTATACGGTTCCGACATTAGATCCATCGGTACCGGTGTAGGTTACATAAACAATGGTGACTACATTGTTTACAAGAGTGTTAATTTCGGAAGCGGTGCAAACACTTTCAAGGCATATGTTGCGAACGGTCTCAGTAATGCTACAACAATTCAATTAAGATTGGGCAGCCCGACTGGTACACTTATAGGTTCATTACAAGTATCGGGTACCGGTGGTTGGGACACTTATAAAGAAATGTCCACTACCATAAGCGGTGCATCCGGTACTAAAGATTTGTACCTTTGCTTTAACGGACCTGTAAATGTAGACTATTTCTCTTTCTCAGGCGGAAGCTCCACACCAATTCCTACTCCCAGCAATTCGGATAATAAATTACTTGGTGATGTTGACCAAAACGGTAGTATCGATTCCTTGGATTTTGCAAGGTATAGGCTGTTTTTGATTGGAAAGATAAGTTCGCTTCCTGATGAGGGAGATATAAATGGTGACGGCAGCAAGGATTCACTTGACTTTGCAATGTTAAGACAACATCTTTTGGGAAAAATCGATTTGACTAAGTTAACACCGAAACCGACACCTACGCAAGTTGTTATAGCTACTCCAACTCCGACAAATCCGTCGGCAACTGGTAAATTCCATTGCTTCTTGCTTTTGGGACAGTCAAATATGGCTGGTTGGGCTAGGGCAGAAGCTTCCGATAAGGTACCAAATCCACGCATACTAGCCCTGGGTTATGAAAATAACCAGTGGAGTGTTGCTGTACCTCCTTTGCATGAAGCATTCCAAGGTGCTATAGGACCCGGTGACTGGTTTGCCAAAACAATAATCGAAAGACTTCCTGAAAATGATACCATAGGTTTAATACCGTGTGCCATAAGTGGAGAAAAAATAGAGACCTTTATGAAAAATGGCGGTTCTAAATACGATTGGATTGTTAGTCGTGCTAAATTGGCTCAGCAGAGAGGTGGAGTAATTGAGGGTATTCTCTTCCATCAAGGTGAGTCCAACAACGGTCAATCGGATTGGCCAGGTAAAGTTAGTACATTGATTAGTGATCTTAAGAAAGACTTGGGATTGGGCGATATCCCTGTTCTTGCCGGCGAATTGCTGTATACTGGAAGTTGTGCAGGGCATAATACTCAAGTTAACAGATTGCCGCAATATATACCGAATTGTTATGTTATTTCTGCACAGGGGTTGTACGGTGATCCGTCAGATTTCTGGGGACTTCACTTCAACCACGATTCAACCGTAGAATTGGGTAAGAGATATGCTCAAAAGATGATTGAAGTACTGGGATGGTAATAAAAGTTAACGTAATGAATTTCACTTTTTTATAGAAAAATCTTTATAAAGGTTGTCACATCTTAAATGGATGTGACAACCTTTTTTTGTCAAAAAATTTAGGTGCATTGAAACCCTTCAATTTTGAGCCTTTATAGGCTTTCAAAGGTATATAAATAAAATATTGCATCAAGTAGTAATATATGGTACCATTATATTAAATGGAAAGTATTAACGGTTGCTACAAACTATTCGGTTTTCTATATTTCTTTTCTATCCCCCAACAATCAAACCTAACAACTCCTAATTTTCACAGGTTCTATGTATTCCATAGCCTTATGATTTTATGAAAACTTTTAAATTAAAAATATATTAATCGAATTAACATAATAATTTGAACATAATTATGAAAATATTGAATTGAAAGGATGGGAATCAATATGAAATTTAAAGGAATGAGAAAGATACAGATAATATTGGGGCTTGCTCTAATTGCATCGTTACTTCCCTTGAGTGTGCAAGCGAAAACTATAACAAATAATTATGTCGGTACCCATGAAGGTTATTACTGTGAGCTCTGGAAGGATTACGGGAATGGAACCATGGAATTGGAAGAAGGCAAAGTGGGATTTAGTTGTAAGTGGAGTAATGTCAATGATATATTGTTCGAATACGGTATGAAATGCAACCAACGCCAAACTCATCAGGAAACGGGAAATATTTCGATAAGTTATGAATGCAGCTACGAGTCAATCTCTGAATATGGCTATACATTAGCGGGTATCCATGTATGGACAGTATATCCTACGGTAGAGGTTTTTATTGTTGAAAGTCATGATAATTGGAAACCTAAAGCAGATAGCTCACCTTTGAAAACAATTATTGTAGATGGTGCAGAATATGATATTTATGAAAATTACATTATTCTTCCTGAAATGCAAAGTTATAAGCAATACTTGAGTATTCGTCGAGAGCCTCGAACAAGTGGTACAGTATCTGTCAGTCAACATCTTAGAGTATTGGAAGCTTTAGGTGTGAAATTGGGCAAGCTTTACCAAATTACTTTTGCCTTTGAAGGATATCAGAGTGAAGGTAGTGGCGAATTAACTAAAATAAACATAGATATCGATACTGATTACTCATTGCCGGGTGATGTGAATGAAGACAAAAATATCGATTCATTGGATTTCGCTGTTTTTAGAAAATATCTGCTAGGAAAGATAAACACAATTCCTTCAAATGCAGATATAAATCAAGACGGTAATATAGATTCCCTTGACTTTTCATTGCTTAGAATGCATCTTTTAGGAAAAATATTCTTAGGTGTTACGACAAAAGCAAGTTAGTGCTTTTGAACACAACTTAAGCACTATTTAAACATAATAATACAGACTTAATTTAATTAAGAAAGATTAAATTGAGAGGAGAGAACAAATATGAAATTTAAAAGAATGAGAAAGATTTAGAGTCTATTGGTGCTTACTCTAATTGCATCGTTATTTCCTTTGAGTGTGCAAGCGAAAACTGTAACCAGTAATTATGACGGTACCCATGAAGGATATAACTATCGGTACTGGAAGGATACAGGGAATGGAACCATGGAATTAGAGGAAGGCAAAGTGGGATTTAGTTGTAATTGGAATAAGGTCAATGATATATTGTTCGAATATGGTATGATTTTTAAAGAACGCCAAACTCATCAGGAAATAGGAAATATTTCGATAAGTTATGAATGTAGCTACGAGCCAATCTCTGAATATGGTTATATATTAGCGGGTATCCATGGATGGACAGCAGATCCTTTGGTAGAGTTTTTTATTGTTGAAAGTAATTATAATTGGAAACCTTATTATAGAAATAAGTATTTGAAAACTATTGTTGTGGATGATTCAGAATATGATATCTATGAAGAGTCTATTCCTCCTTTTTGCGAAACGCCAGGTTACAAGCTATACTTGATTGTTCGTCAAGAACCTCGAACAAGCGGTACTGTATCTGTAAGTCAACACCTTAGAGTATTGGAAGCTTTAGGTGTGAATTTGGGCAAGCTTTATCATGTTACCTTTACCTTTGAAGGATATCAGAGTGAAGGTAGTGGTGAATTAACTGAAATAAATATAGATATTGATACGAATTACTCATTGCCGGGAGATGTCAATGAAGACAAAAATATCGATTCATTGGATTTTGCTGTTTTTAGAAAATATCTGCTAGGAAAGATAAGCACAATTCCTTCAAATGCAGATATAAATCAAGATGGTAATATAGATTCCCTTGACTTTTCGTTGCTTAGAATGCATCTTATAGGAAAAATATTCTTAGGTGTTACGACAAAAGCAAGTTAGTGCTTTTGAACAACAGACTTAATTAAGAAAGATTGAATTTAGAGGGTGGGAATCAATATGAAATTTAAAAGAATGAAAAAGTTTCAGATTTTATTGGTGCTTACTCTAATTGTATCGTTTCTTCCCTTGAGTGTACAAGCGGAAACTATAACCCAAAATTGTACCGGTACCCATGAAGGTTATTACTATGAGTACAGTAAGGATATAGGAACTGGAACCATGGAATTAGAGGAAGGCAAAGTGGGATTTAGTTGTAATTGGAGTGATATCCATATTATATTTTTCGATTATGGTATGATATATAACCAAGACAAAACTCATCAGGAAATGGGAAATATTTCAATAAGCTATGAATGTAGCTATGAGTCAATTGCTGAAACAGACCAATATACAATAGCGGGTATCTTTGGATTGACATTATATCCTTCGGTAGGGTTTTTTATTGTTGAAAGTCATGATAATTGGAAACCTAAAGCAAATAAATCACCTATAAAAACTATTGTTGTTGATGGTGCAGAATATGATATTTATGAATATATTTATCCTTCTTTCGAAAACCCTTCCTATGAATATTATTTTGTTCGTCGAGAATCTCGAACAAGTGGAACTATATCTGTCAGTAAACACCTTAGAGAATTGGAAGCATTAAAAGTGAAATTGGGAAAGATTTATAAAATTGTCTTTACTTTTGAAGGATATAAGAGTGAAGGTAGTGCTGAATTAACTAAATTAAACATAGATATTGCATTACCGGGTGATGTTAACGAAGACGGAAATATAGATTCATTGGATTTTGCGATTCTTAGAAAATATTTGCTTGGGAAAATAGAAACGATTTCTTCAAATGCTGATGTAAATCAAGACAGCAATATAAATTCCCTTGACTTTGCATGGCTGAAAATTCATCTTTTAGGAAAAATAGATTTAGGTGATAAGTTCGCAACAAGTTAGGATTATTAACATGGTTCGTTAATATAAGATGAAAAAAGAGGATATGGCATAGTGAGACAAAAGTTTGAAAAAGAATGGGGAGTATAAAATGAAACTTAGACTTTTAAGGAAATTCTCAATTATAGCAAGTCTTGCATTTTTGTTATACTTATTTCCGGCAAATGTGCAGGCAGAAAAGACTTTTACTAATAATACTACCGGTATTTATGAAAATTATAACTATGAATTATGGAAAGATACCGGTAATGTAACAATGACTCTCCATGGAGAAGGCGGTGTTAGTTGTACGTGGGATAATGTCAATGATGCTATATTCTCTATCGGTAAAAAACTTGGTTCGTACTTGACTTATCAGCAATATGGAAACGTGTTCATAGAATACACTTGTGATTTTCGACCGAACGGAAACGCATATTTTGGTATATATGGATGGACTCAAGACCCTCTTGTAGAGTATTACATCATCGAGAACTACGGTTCATGGAAGCCTCCTGGAAGCAATGAAATAAAAGGTCAAGTTTATAGTGACGGTGGACAATATGAAATTTATGAGGTTACCAGAGTTGATCAGCCTTCTATTGAAGGGATTACAACTTTCAAGCAGTATTGGAGTGTTCGTACAGCGAAACGTTCAAAAGGTACAATATCTGTGTTAAACCACTTTAAAGCTTGGGAATCTAAGGGTATGAAGATGGGTAAACTATACGAAATTACCATGATTGTTGAGGCACATCAAAGCAGCGGTAGTGCCGAATTTTCAATGCGAGGTTTGGGAATTGGACCTACCCTTACACCAACCCCTACTTCTTATCCAACTCCTTCACCGGTTAAAGAAAAAGATGCATTTCAAAAAATTGAGGCAGAAGATTATGATGATTTATGCAATTCTGAAATTGGCTCCATCGGTAACGGTGTGGGATACATAAAAAACGGTGACTACATTGCATACAAAAGTGTAAATTTCGGAAACGGAGCAAACTCTTTCAAAGCATATGTCGCCAATGGCAATAATACTGCTGCAACAATTCAATTAAGGTTGGGCAGCCCCACTGGTACGCTTATAGGATCCTTACAAGTGCCGTCTACCGGAAGTTGGGATACCTATGAGGAATTATCCACTGCCGTAAGTGACGCGACCGGTACAAAGGATTTGTATCTATGCTTTAATGGACCTTTAAACATTGACTATTTCTTATTTGGTGGGGGTAGTACTGGTGTAACTCCTACTCCAGACAATTCAGGTGCTTTGGTACTTGGTGATGTTGACCGGAACGGCACTGTCAATTCATTGGATTTTGCCATATATAGATTTTATTTGGTTGGAAAAATAGACTCACTTCCTGCCGAAGGAGATATAAACTGTGACGGCAGCTTGGATTCACTTGATTTTGCAATGTTAAGAAAACATCTTTTAGGCAAAATCGATTTAAGTACAATGTTTTAATAAACTTTCTTTAATAGACAATAGGCGTAAGTATGTTCTTTTATTATTTTTTATTAAAAATATTATTGAGGGGGAGAGGTCAAAATAAAGCGAATTTATTTCATCTATATTGATATTCAGCATTAGCATATAACTTAAGTGTTATCTTATTTTAGCATATTATGAACATAATTAAGCTAGTTTTGGATCGAAAGGAATTGGTTGAATATGAAACTTAAGATAATGGGGAGATTATCAATTTTATTGTGTTTTACTTTATTTATTTCACTGTATCCCATAAGTGTACAAGCCAAAACGGTAACCTCAAATGAATCAGGTACCCATGAAGGCTATGACTATGAATTCTGGAAGGATACGTATACAGGAAATCAAGATTCAGCAATGAAATTTAAAGAAGGCGAAGTAGGATTTAGTTGTGAATGGAGTAATATACATAATATTTTATTTAAATATGGATATAGGTACGATATGACCCTTACACATCATGAAATAGGGAATGTTTCAGTGAACTATGAATGCAGCTACCAGTCTGAGACTGCTGAGAATGGGTACACTATTACAGGCGTATATGGATGGACAGCAAAACCTCATGGGGAGCGTTATTACGTAGAATATTATATTGTGGAAAGTTGTCAAAATTGGAAGCCATCCGATAATCTGAAGTTAAAAGATACTATTGTTGTAGATGGCGGTGAATATGATATTTATGAAGAGTATATATATTATCATCACCATATGGATGATGTAAAGAGGTATTGGAGTGTTCGCCGAGAACCGCGAACAAGTGGTACTGTATCTGTTAGCCAACACTTTAGGGCATGGGAAACTCTAGATAAAGACCTGGGCAAACTCTATGAAATTGCCTTTTTGGTTGAAGGCTATAGAAATATCGGTAGTGCAGAATTGACTAAGTTCTCAATAAATATTGATAAAAGTGACCAGCCAAATACATTACTAGGTGATGTAAACGAAGATGGATACATCAATTCATTGGATTATGCGGTTCTGAGACAGTATTTGCTTGGAAAAATACAGACGATTTCTCAAAATGCTGATATAAACAAAGACGGTAATGTAGATTCCCTTGACTTTGCGTTGCTTAGAATGCATCTTGTAGGGAAAATTCATTTGGGTGTTACAACTACAACAAGTTAATGCTTTTGAACAGTATTCATTTCCGAAATGAATTGTGCGAAAAGTATATCCTTTGATTGATACTCAATATCAACAAGAAATTTTGATGTTTATATTTATAATCAGTATTAGGATAAAACTTAAGCACTATCTAGTGCGGGTATAATTAAGAAAGTTTTGTATTGAAGGAAAGGAGTAAATATGAAACTTAAAATAATGAGGAGATTATCGGTTTTATTGAGTTTCACTTTATTTATTTCACTGTTTCCCATAAGCGTACAAGCCAAAACGGTGACCTCAAATGAAAAAGGTACCCATGAAGGATATGACTATGAGTACTGGAAAAATATAGGTAAAGGGATAATGGAACTTAAAGAAGGCGAAGTAGGATTTAGTTGTGAATGGAGTGATATAAACAATATATTATTCAAATATGGATATAAGTACGATATGACCCTTACACATCAGGAAATAGGCAATATTTCATTAAATTATGAATGCAACTACCGGTCTGAGGCTGTTGAGCCTGGTCATACTTTTGTAGGTGTATATGGATGGACGGAAAATCCTCGTATTGAGTGCTATATTATTGAAAGTTGGTATAATTGGAAACCTCCTGGAAATTTGCCGCTAAAGGATACTATTACTGTGGACGGTTCAGAATACGATATTTATGAACAAAATAGAATTGTTGGGGATACACGTTTTAAGCTATATTGGAGTGTTCGTCGAGAACCACGAACAAGCGGTACTGTATCTGTCAGTGAACACTTTAAAGCGTGGGAAGCTTTAGGTATGGAACTTGGTAAGTTTTATGAAATTAGCTTTTTTGTTGAAGGATATGAAAGTATCGGTAGTGCAGAATTAACTAAGTTTTCCATGGATATTGACAAAAGTGAACAGTCTTACACTTTACCGGGCGATGTTAACGAAGACGGAAATATAGATTCCTTCGATTATGTGATTTTGAGAAAGTATCTGCTTGGAAAAATAAAGATGGTTTCTTCAAATGCTGATGTAAATAAAGACGGTAATGTAGATTCCCTTGACTTTGCGTTGCTTAAAAAGCACCTTTTAGGAAAAATATTCTTAGGTGTTGCAACTACAACAAGTTAGTACTATTGAGTGCAATTTATTTTCGAAAATAAATTGTGCTCAAAATCGTATCCTTTGATGGCTACTCAATATCAAAAGAAATTCTGGAATTTTTGTAGATAATCGCATTAGGGTAAAACTTAAGCACTATCTAATGCGAGTATAATTTTAGAAAGTTTTAAATTAAAAGGAAAGAGGTAAATATGAAACCTAAAATAAAAAAGAGATTATCCATTATATTGAGTTTCACTTTATTTATTTCACTGTATCCCATAAGTGTACAAGCCAAAACGGTAACCTCAAATGAAAAAGGTACCCATGAAGGTTATGACTATGAATATTGGAAGAGTGCGGGGAATGTAACAATGTAATTGAAGGAAGGTGGAGGATTTAGTTGCGAGTGGAGTGATATACACAGTATGATGCTCAGTTATGGCTATAGATACGACGAACCCGAAATTCATCAGGAAATGGGGAATATTACGGTAAACTTTGAATGCGACTACCAGGATATAGTCCCTAGTTACGGTGGTACATTTATAGGCATCCATGGATGGACAGTAGAGCATAGGATTGAGTATTATATACTCGAAAGTTGGGATAGCTTTGACACACCGGAATTTATACGGTTTAAGGATACTATTACTGTGGATGGCGGGCAATATGACATTTATGAATCCGCTGAATCTAATTTGGAAATGGGTTATTATAGACGGTATTGGAGTGTTCGCCGTGAGAAGCGAAAAGAAGGAACTGTATCCATAAGTCAACAGTTTGAATTATGGGAAGCCTTAGGGATAAAACTAGGTAAGGTATGTGAAATTTCGTTTCTGATTGATGGATTTCATGGTAGCGGTAGTGCTGATTTGAAAAAAATAAATATAAATATTGATAAGAATTACTCATTAATTGGTGATGTTAATGAAGATGGATTTGTTAACTCGTTGGATTATGCAGTTCTTAGAAAATATCTGCTTGGAAAGATAGATACCATTTCTTCAAATGCTGATATAAACAGGGACGGTAATGTAGACTCCCTTGATTTTGCGTTGCTTAGAAAACATCTTGTAGGAAAAATATTCTTAGGTTTTACGACTGCAGCAAGTTAGTGCAAGATGCTTTTTTGTCGCTAATAATAGTGTAAATAAAGGGCTACTGTACTAAGTAGGGTGCAGTAGCCTTATTTAAAGGATTTATTTAAACTCCACTTTTGTAATTTGCAAGATTCAATATTGACTCTTGCATAAATTAATGTTACCATAAAAAATATCGATTATAGTTCGGGTATGTTTATCAAAAAGTGTATTTTAGTGTTTTTTATAAAATAATTTTTGAGAAAAGTTTGCCGAAAAACAGACTTTTTTGAGAGTGAAAGTATTGATTTGTAGATTTTAAATTGGAAGGGTGAAATAATGTTTATATCTAAAGCTTTAAGTATTAACGATAAAAATCATCTTGAAATCGGCGGTTGTGACTGTGTTGAACTTGTAAATAATTTCGGAACACCTTTATATGTTTTGGATGAAAGTCTTATTAGAGAAAACTGCAGACTGTATAAAAATGCAATGGATAAGTATTATGACGGGAATGGAATAGTACTTTATGCAAGTAAGGCATTGTCCACGATGGCGATATGTAAATTGGTGGATCAAGAGGGACTTGGTCTGGATGTGGTGTCCGGAGGAGAACTGTATACTGCAATGAAGGCCGGTTATCCAATGGATAAGATTTACTTCCACGGAAACAACAAGACTTGTGAAGAGTTGGAGTTCGCCATTTCAAAGGATATCAGACGAATTGTTGTTGACAACAGGGAAGAGCTTGGAAGAATAAATGAAATAGCAGCAAAGCAGGGAAAAGTCGTCAATATTTCCTTCAGGATAAAGCCTGGAATTGATGCTCATACTCACGACTTTGTCCAAACTGGACAAATCGATTCAAAGTTTGGTGTGGCTTTAGAGAATGGAGAAGCTTTTGAAATTATTGCTGAAGCTTCAAAGATGAGCAATGTAAAGGTGGTAGGGGTTCATTGCCATATAGGTTCTCAGATATTTGATTTAGAGCCTTTTAAACTTGCTGCAAAAGTAATGCTGGATTTTATAGTAAAAGTAAAAAATGAATTGGATATTGAAATAGATGAATTGAATCTAGGCGGTGGATTCGGTATAAAATATACAGAAAATGATGATCCGATAGAATATGACCATTATATTGAGTCTGTTTCAATAGTGGTAAAAAGAATGTGTGAGGAAAAAGGCATAAAACTTCCCTTTATAGTTATGGAACCGGGAAGGTCGATTGTAGCATCAGCAGGAATAACTTTATACAAAGTTGGTGCCGTGAAAGATATAAAGAACGTTAGAACCTATGTCTCTGTCGATGGCGGTATGACTGACAATCCGAGATATGCACTATACCAGTCAAAATATGAAGCCGTTATTGCAAACAGGGCAGATGCACCGAAAGTTCAGACTGTGACCATTGCAGGAAAATGCTGTGAGTCGGGAGACCTTTTGGCAAAGGATATTAAAATGCCTGAAATCAAAGCGGGTGACATATTGGCGGTTCTTGCAACCGGTGCATACAACTACTCAATGTCAAGCAATTACAACCGTATTCCTAGACCTCCCGTTTTGCTTGTTAAAAACGGCAAAGCTAGGGTTATTGTAAAAAGAGAGGATTATGACGATATAATAAGGAATGATATAATTCCCGAAGATCTGTAAGTTGATTTTGAAAACAATTAAAAAATAACTAATAAAAAAAGGGGGAGAAAGGGCACCTAAATTTTTAAAATTTAAGTGCTCTTTTTGTCATACATCCGATATAATTGATGTATTAATAAAATAAAACAATTTTGGGGGAAAAAATGAATCTTAAAAAATTACTTGCTTTTTTAACAGTGTATGCAGTTATTATAATATCTGTTCCACTTTTTTTTAATGAAATATGGTTGAAAGATTTTCCTGAGCTTGAAATTTATGAAGGAGAGCTAAAATTTTCAGGCGAAAGGGCGTATAAAGATGTAGAGTATATTGGGATTAATTTTCCTCAAAGGGAAGTGGGAAGTGAGTATGCCGAAAGCTCGGCTAATTGGATACTTCATGAGTTTAATGAGTTAGGTCTTGACTCCTATAAAGAGGAATTTTCATTTAAGTCTTTGAAAAAGCTCTTTAGTAATGCAGTTGGAGAAACCGGCATTGACGATGGCAATTCTGAAAGACTTGCAATGGGTAATTTATATTTGGAAACAAAAGGGATAAATGTCATCGGTATAAGCAAGGGCAAAAGCAAAGAAACAATCGTAATAGGAGCCCACAGAGATACTCTAGGTACGTTGGAAGGGGCTCAGGATAATGCATCCGGAACTGCAGCCATGCTCGAACTTGCAAGAGTGTTATCCGGGGAAGAGCATTATTATACCTATATGTTCATATCCTTTGACGGTGAAGAATTCGGGCTTAAGGGGTCGGAAGCCTTTGCCCGAAACAACTCGCTAAAGAATATAAAGTTGGTAATGATTCTTGACTGTGTGGGCTATAAGCATGCAGACACGGTCGGGCTTTACCAATTTGCAAGTTCTAAAGGTGCCTCTCCGCTTTGGACTACGGTTTTGGCAAACAATATAATTAAAAAAAGCGGAGGTAAAACTTATTATATTGACGATGAAGGTGGCTTTAGTGGAGTTAGTATTGGAGTTTTTCCATCTTTATTGGAAAAAATGATATCTTTGAAAGTTAGCGGAGGGGTTAATACCGATTCGGGACCTTTCGTTGACAGAAACATACCTTCAGTAGGTTTTATCGCTGCTAATTCCGGCAAAATAGTAGATGAGGAAGGGCTCTATCACACCCCGGGCGATACAATATCCATGGTTAGCAAAGAAACCTTGGATTTTGTAGGGAAACTTGCCGAGCAGTATATAAAAAGCGTGGAACTAAATGACTTTCCCGGTGAGCTTAAAAGCAGTTGGTATCTGGTAAAGGATAATAAATACATGGGTTATAGAACTATATTTGCCTTTAGTTTGCTAGTAATACTTGGAGTGATACTGTTCTGGTATATTTCCTTTTTTGAAGTCTGGAAAAAACGTAGAGACTTTTTGGATTTTGTGAAAAAAGAGGTTCCTTGGATTATATCTATTGTAATACTCTCTATATTTTATGGATTTACGTGGCAAGTATTAAAGATGGATTTCGCCGCTAACCTTAACATTGTTTTAGTTATACTTTTATGGCTCGCTGTAAATTTCTTTGGCCTTTTAGCCATTATTGCAATGAGGTTTGTTATAATAAAAGATAAAAGGAACAAATATTACAAGATAACAAACTTTCAGAGAGTACTTTTAAACAGTCTATATTTTGTGATTTTTATTGCTGTAACTATATGTTTTAATATTTTTGTCGCAATAACCCTTGTAGGTATACCCATACTTGTATTGGGCAGAGTGTGCTATAAAAATGCGGTATCGAGGGTTGTGTGGGGAATAGTTTTATTTGCATGGTTTATTGCTGAGACTGTTTTGTTGTTTATCTGTCTAATAGCTAATATATTTGATATTTTGGCAGTTCAAACTTCAGTTTTGATGTTTATATACAGTCTTTTGGTTAACTTTAGTTTTATGTATATAATAAGTACACCCTTAATGCCGAAAAAGACCGAAAACTTAATCTAACTGAACTATAATTATAAGTACCGGGGAAGAAGCTGACTTTGCGTTTGGAGTGAAGTTTATGGAGATAATCATAGGACATAACAATATTGATTTTGACTGTGCTGCGTCCATGCTGGCGGCAAAAAAAATTTACAACAATGCCCGTCTGGTGCTTCCTAAGAATGTGGGCAGAGATATAAGAGAGTTTATAAACATGTACGAAGATATATTCAACTTTATTGAAGAGAGTGAAGTTGAGGGAGAAGATTTGGAGAAAATAATAATCGTAGATACCCATTCTTCTTCTAGGATAGGCAAGTTTAAGGATTTTGTCGGAAAGCCGGGGATTGAGGTAATTATATATGATCACCACATTCTGTGTGATAATGAAATCACTTCACCCAATATGAGAATTGAGGAAGTTGGTGCCAATACCACAATAATGGTGGAAGAATTGCAAAGAAGAGGTATTGAAATTTCTCCTGTGGAAGCGACAATCCTTGCATTGGGGATATATGTGGATACAAATTCCCTCATTTTTTCCGGTACCACAGCAAGGGATGCCTATGCTTTAGCTTATCTTCTCGAAAAGGAGGCAAACCTTTCGGTTATTGAGAGTTTGACTCTGAACCGTCTGTCTATAGGTCAGCAGGAACTTTCGCAGTTGATGAACGAAAATATCTTTATCGAATCCATATCCGGCTATGAAGTGGGATTTGCATTGGTGAAAATGGACAAGTATGTTGACGATGCCGCGTATCTTGCCCGAAAGATACTGGAGGAAAGGGATTTGGATGCCTTGTTTTCAATAATGAGAATGGGGAAAAAGACGTATATAATCGGAAGGAGCATGACGGAAGATATTGACTTGAGTGTAATAATGAGATTAATCGGGGGCGGAGGACATAAAGGTGCAGCTTCTGCAAAGTCCGATGAAGCCGATCTTGAAAAAATATGCAATCAGATAAAGGCAGTGTTGAAGGAAAACATCAAACCCGTAATTAAAGTCAAGGATATAATGAGTTCCCCCGTTAAGACCGTTTCAGAGGATATGGCTGTAAACGAAGTTTATGATATTATGCTGAAATTCGGTCACTCGGGAATGCCTGTGATAACCGACGGAAAAATATCGGGTATTGTTTCGAGGCGGGATATTGACAAGGCAAGGGCCCATGGATATGGAAATGCTCCTGTCAAAGCTTATATGTCCAAAAAGGTTGTTACCGTAGACTTGGAAGAGTCAGTTAAAGAAGTACAGGAGCTGTTTGCGGAACATGGCATTGGAAGACTGCCGGTTCTAAAAGACAATGAGATGGTGGGAATAGTAACCAGGACGGATATAATTAGAGCTTTATATGGAGGAAAGTATAAAAGCAAGAACAAAACCGAAGGAAACAGGAGTGAAATAGGAAGGGAATATACCAGTGAAAACCTATGTTACAAGCTTGGAGGGCTGCACCAAAAAGTTATTAAAGCTCTTGAACTGGCAGGTGAAGTAGCAGATAGTGAAGGAGTAAGTGCGTATGTTGTAGGAGGTTTTGTAAGGGATTTGATACTGGGGGTTGAAAACCTTGATATGGACATTGTTGTTGAAGGGTATGCAATTGAATTTGCCAAAAAGTTTGCATCTAAAATAAATGCCAAAATTACAGAACATGAGAAGTTTCAGACGGCATATGCTTATATTGACGAGGATTTGCAAATTGACTTTGTTACTGCCCGTAAAGAGTATTATGAATTTCCGGGTGCCCTTCCTAGTATAGAAGTTGGCTCTATAAAAGACGATCTTTTCAGAAGGGATTTTACAATAAATTGTATTGCTATGAAGCTCAACAGCAGTGAATTCGGAAAAGTTGTTGATTTTTACGGCGGCAGAAGGGACCTCTATGACGGGATAGTTAGAATTTTGTACAATTTAAGCTTTATTGAAGATCCCACCAGAATAATTAGAGCTGTTAGGTTTGAACAGCGATATGGTTTTTCGATGGATGAGAAAACTGAGGAATTTGCAGTAGATGCTGTAAGGAGCGGTGTTTTGGATAAATTGAGTATAGAGAGGATAAATACCGAATTCTTTTATATACTCAAGGAGAAAAATACGGCAAAAATGCTTTTACGCCTTAAGGAGTTGGGCTTAATTGAAAAGATTTATCCCGAGATGGAACTTTCCGATGAATTAATAAATTTAACGGAAAAATCCGATGTTCAATTGGATGATTTTTGTATGAACTTGAATAATGAGAAAAATATTGATAAAATCCTTATATATCTTTTGGTGCTGCATTCAAATCTCAGTGCGGACAAGGCTCTTAAATCTGCAAATAGAATGAAGCTAAAAAAGGAATACCGTGAGGAAATACTAAAATTTATTGAAGTGAGGGATTTAAAACCTTCAGCATTAATTCTAGAAGGTGAACCTTCAAATTACGATATTTATAGTGTGTTTTCGAGACTAACCCTTGAGAGTCTTTATGTGATAAGTCTTATGTTTGAAGATGGGGTAAGAGATGCAGTTCATATGTATATCAATGATTTAAGCCAAATAAAGACCGAAATAACCGGCAGGGATATAATTAAGATGGGAATAGCTCCCGGTCCCGAAATAAAGAGAATTCTCGAAGCAGTGCTTAAAGAGAAAATCAACGGTAAAATATTTACATACGATGATGAAGTTAATTTTGTAAGAAAAAACTTTTTAGGATAGGAGAATGGTATATGAGCAATACTTTGGGCCTGTTATATGACTTTTTGATAAGATTTTTATTTTTCGTATTTTCAATTTCCGTTCATGAATGTGCCCATGCTTATTCGGCATACCTTTTGGGGGATCCCACCGCAAAAAATCAGGGAAGAATTACTCTTAACCCTTTAAAACACCTTGATCCCCTGGGAACTTTAATGATATTTTTAATTAATTTCGGTTGGGCCAAACCTACACCGGTAAATCCCATTTACTTTAAGGACAGAAAGAAAGGTGTTATGCTGTGCAGTCTTGCAGGGCCAATGTCAAATTTGCTGCTTGCAATAATACTGGCATTTCCCTATGTGTATTTGCGAAACAGTTATGGTATAATAAGCAACAATTTAAGGTTTATATTGGGAGTGGGATTTAGTCTGAATGTTGTACTTGCTATATTTAATATGTTGCCTATCCCGCCTCTTGACGGCTCTAAAATTCTTTCGGGTATTTTGCCATCAAGGACTTATTATAAGATGTTGGAATATGAAAGTTATATTACCATTATTTTTGTCATTCTTATGCTGACAGGAATACTTGGCAGAATATTATTTCCAATTGTGAGCGTTGTTCAAAGTGGAATTATTAAATCTGTCGCGACTATATTGGGACTTATTGTATAGTTAATAGCCTTTAAGACTTAACAAAATTTTAGTTAGACTTTATTCGAAAAAAAAGATATAATCTATAAATGTGACTGTTATTATTGAAAACTAAGTACAGAGAATGAAAGCTTATAATTTTCGTCAAACAGTTAAACGCTATCTACAACAGGAGAGTGAATTGGTTGTGAAAAAAGGTACAATATTGAGTGGTATGAGACCTACCGGGGCATTACATTTGGGTAATTATTTCGGTGCCCTTGAGAACTGGGTGAAATTACAGGATGATTATGAATGTTTCTTTTTTGTTGCCGATTGGCATGCCCTGACAACAGGATATGAGGACACTTCGGAAATAAAAAACAATATAAATGAGTTGGTTATAGATTGGATTAGTGCAGGCCTTGACCCGGAGAAATGTACAATTTTCATTCAGTCCAAGGTAAAAGAGCATGCGGAGCTCCATTTGCTGTTTTCAATGACTACACCGCTTTCATGGCTCTTACGCTGCCCGACTTATAAAGACCAACTTAACCAATTGAAAGATAAAAATATTACAACCTATGGATTTTTAGGTTATCCGAATCTTCAGGCAGCAGATATCCTTATCTATAAAGCCGGATTTGTACCGGTGGGAGAGGATCAACTGCCGCATTTGGAGCTTACAAGGGAAATAGCAAGAAGGTTTAATTATTTCTATGGACAGGTTTTCCCGGAACCCCAGGCAATATTGACAAAAGCCAAAGTTTTGCCGGGAACTGACGGTAGAAAGATGAGCAAGAGCTATGGCAATACCATTGCACTTTCGGACAGCCCGGACATCCTCAGAAAAAAAGTGAGCACAATGGTTACCGATCCCGCCAGAATTAAAAAGGACGATCCCGGACATCCGGAGGTTTGTACCGTTTTCTCCTTCCACAAGGTGTTCAATGAAGGAGAACTACCTGAGATTGAGGCATCCTGTAGAGGCGGAAAGATTGGCTGTGTTCAGTGTAAGAGAAATCTTGCCGATAAGATGGTTCAATATTTTGAACCTATACACGAAAGAAGACAAAAAATTCTGGAAAAACCTGAAATAATAAAGGAAGTGCTTCACGAAGGAAACAAAAGAGCGGAAATTACTGCCAAGAAAACAATGGAAGAAGTAAGAAGTGCGATGAAAATTGATTATATGTAAAGGGCAAGTAAAAATTTCGGTTTCTACTATCCTATTGAGTGGTGGTGGGATGTATTGGAAAGTGTATTGTCAAAAGCTTGTACTATAAAAATTCAAAATTTTGAAGGTCCCTTTGACCTTTTATTCCACCTGATTGAAAAAAATCAGGTGGATATATATGATATTCCCATTAACGAGATAACGGATCAGTATATGGACTATCTGTTCAAAATGCAGGAGATGGACCTTGAAGTGGCCAGCGAATTTCTTGTAATGGCTGCAACTCTTTTGCATATAAAGTCCAAGCTATTGCTGCCAAGTCCCAAACAGAATAAGGAGGAAGAGGTAGATCCGAGGGAAGAGTTAATCTTAAAGTTGGTGGAGTATAAGAAATACAAACAGTTTGCAGAAGTTTTGAAGGCCAGGGAAAAAGAGTGGGAGAGAGTGTGTTACAGACAACCGGAGGAAATTGATATAAAAACGGCGGACGAGCCTATAGAACTTTCCTACGACGAGTTAAAGAGGGTATATGTTGAACTCATAGAACGCAATGAGAGAAAAATGAACAAGACTGCCGACAAGATGACACAGATACTTCAAATCGAGAAAGTATCTTTGAAAAGTAAAATTAGGGAAGTTATACGTACCCTTATGAATAGAGCATATTTCAAGTTCTCCGACTTGTTTTCCATTGCCACCAAGTCCAAACTCGAAATAGTTACAGGATTTTTGGCTATATTGGAACTGGCTAAACTAAAGAAGATATCCATTACACAGAAAGCTCAGTTTGACGAGATTATTGTCCACAGAGTGGCTGAAAATCTTGAGGATATTGATGAGGAAAAAATTGCAGCCGAGAGATAAGTTTTGATTATTGCACGAATATCAGGCAATTGATAGGTTATTTTGGAGGACTCACATGGACTTAAAAAAAATTGAAGGAATAATCGAAGGACTTCTTTTTGCATCGGGTGACAGATTATCTTTGGAAAAAATATGTGAGATAGCAGGTATCGATAAAAAAACTGCTAAGCTTGTAATAAACAATATGATAGTAAACTATAACAACGACCCGGCAAGGGGTATAACCATCAGGGAAATCAGCAACGGCTACCAGCTCTGTTCAAAACCCGAGCTGTATGAGTATGTAAAAGTTTTATTTGAACCAAAACAAAAGAGCGGTCTGTCTCAAGCGGCCTTTGAGACACTTGCCATTATAGCGTTTAACAGGCCTATTACAAAGGCAAAAATAGAGCAAATCAGAGGAGTTAATTCCGACAGTGCCATTGCAAAACTGATGGAAAGAAATCTTATCAAAGAAGCCGGAAGGCTGGATGCACCCGGTAAACCGATATTATATGAAACAACGGAAGAGTTTTTCAGGAGTTTTGGTTATAAATCGGACAGCGACCTGCCTATATTTGAAATGAATGAGATTCCGGAAGTAGTGGAACCGGGTACGGAAGGAAAAAATGAAGATGATGAATATAAAAATGAAGATAGTGAACATGTAATTGATGAAAGCCCCAAAACGGAAGTATTATAAAATATAATTTTACTTTGAGTTATTTAAGTTTTGAAACAAGTGGATACCAAAAAATACAAAAAATACACCAATAGGTGTATTTTTTTTGTGTATAAGGAAAAAATGTCTAATAAGAGGTGTGGTGAAGTGATAATTGCTATCTTAATAATATCTGTGGCTATCCTATTACTAGTCCTGTGTTTGATAAAAGTAAATTTAGCCATAGAGTATAACAGGCAGGGAGTCGATGACCATATTGCCGTATCCTTTTTTATACTCAACGGATTGATAAAATATAAATTTGAGATTCCGAAAGTTGATTCGAAGAAGAAAGGAGTATTCTTTAAAAAAGTTAAGGAAAAGGGCAAGAAGGGAAAGGAAGTTTCTAAAAAGAGGGAGGAATTCAGTTATAGCTATATCTTGAAAAAAGTTCAGGATTATCGAAAATTCATGGCAAACTACCGAAAATTGTTTGCCAAAATATCCAACTACTTAAGATGTAAAGTAAAGGTTAAAAAATTGGATTTAGATGTCACAATAGGAACTGATAATGCCCACCACACTGCTGTATTAATGGGGTTATGCTGGTCGGTTGTAGGAATAGCAATCTCTTTCATTCATAACAATCTGAACCTATTGGAAAAAAACATCAGCATTAAACCCGACTATATGGGAAAAAAATTAAAAGTTGATTTATTTTGCATATTGAATGTAAGAATTGGACATATTATTATAGTCGGCTTAATTTATTTAATGCACATTAAACCGTTTCGAAAAATTTCCTGTGCTGTTAATATGACGCAAAATACGTCCTGGCATATTTTTTGAAACGGAAAAGTAAAGTTTTTGAATCACCTCTTAAACATTAATTGGATTTTTAACACGTGAAATTTTAAAGTGAAAGGTATATTACTGATAATATAAATACAGGTGGTGATAGAGTTGGCGGAACATCCAATACAAGGGCTTATGACAACAGCAATGGAAAGTATCAAGGATATGGTTGATGTAAATACCATAGTAGGTGATGCCGTGCAGGCACCGGACGGTACAATTATAATTCCAATTTCAAAAGTATCCTTCGGTTTTGCGGCAGGAGGAGGAGAATATAGTTCCAAATGCAAGATAATAACCGAGTGTGAAGACGGCAGCCAAAAGCAGGTTGAAAGTGAGGGCGGGGGAAAACATCCCTTTGCCGGTGGAAGCGGTGCAGGTGTAAGTATAAATCCTGTAGCCTTTATGGTAGTAGGTCAGGGACAAATTAAACTGTTGCCCGTGAATGTAAACTCCTCGCTCGAAAAGGTACTTGACTTGATACCTGAATTGATTGAGAAGGCAAATGACTCCTTTAAGAAAAAGATAAAGATTAAGAAGGAGTTGAAGGCTTGTGAAAAAGGCGAAAAAGATGAAGAGGAAGAAGATGAATAACAAAACTTAAGGTGGGAAGATAAATATCCTGCCTTTTTAATTATGTTTTTTATACATTAAAAAGTTAAAAAAAGGTTGCAATGCTCCTTGGATTTTTTGAACATACTCTTGCCTTTACTCGTGAAAAGAGTGTAACATAATATATAATATTTTATGATGGCAAAAAATAGAGATTAAGAGGTTGAGCGATAATATATGGAAAATATAAGGCTGCAAAAGTTTATTGCCGATTGCGGTGTGGCTTCAAGGAGAAAAGCGGAAGAACTTATAAAGCAGGGAAGGGTAAAAGTAAACGGGCTGGTTGTAACGGAAATGGGAATCAAGGTTGGTGATAACGACTCGGTTGAGGTGGACGGTAGAAAGATAAAACCGGAGAATAAAAAGGTTTATATAATGTTGAACAAGCCAGCCGGCTATGTAACTACTGCAAAGGATCAGTTTGGAAGGCCCACTGTGCTTGAACTGTTAAAAGGAGTCAGCGAGAGAGTGTATCCGGTGGGAAGGCTTGATTATGAAACAACGGGTCTGTTGATACTTACAAATGATGGAGATTTCACTTATAAGATGACTCATCCGAAACATGAAATAGATAAAACTTATATAGCAACCGTTGAAGGAATTCCTACAGTTGAAGAAATAGGCAGATTTGAAAAGGGCTTGAAAATTGAAGATTACGTTACAGCACCTGCAAAGATGAAAATAATATCGAAAAAAGAACGAACCTGTGTAGTGGAAATTACCATACATGAAGGAAGAAACCGGCAGGTCAGGAAAATGTGCGATGCTATAGGACATCCGGTGCTAGCATTAAAGAGAGTTTCGGTAGGTAAACTTTCTTTAGGTAATTTAGCTGAGGGTGATTGGCGGAAACTATCGCAAAAGGAGGTCAAATCTCTTTTGGAACTATGACATAGAGCTTGGGGGAGAGGTCAGGGGGATTATCCCCTGACCCGCTAATTAAAGAAACCTTACTTCTTTTCATCTCGGTTTTTATAACTTGCACAAAGTGTTTCATCGTACGGGGCACCACTATCTGACTTTGCTGCGGGACTTACTTGTATAGCGTCCAGGTTACATAAGTTTTCGCTGAATTCGTTGTGAATACAGCTTCCCACTGAACACATAACCCTCTGACATTTAGTCATATAGCACGCCTCCTAAATTTATTTGTGCAGTATTATTATGTTCAGAATGAACGTTATTATTTCATGAAATATTTTCTTTGACAAATTAAAGTTTCCATTTTAAAATATTAGTTATTGTCAATAAAAATCATTTTTTTAAAGATTGTAAAAGAAAGTTTGTGAAAATAAAAAATATTAAGGAGTGACTGGGATGGAGTTGTGGTACACTGAGTTTCAAACGCCTAATGTTGGGATTACATGCAAAACAAAAAAGACTTACCATACTGAAAAAACAGAATTTCAAGAACTTGCACTAATAGAGACGGAACAGTTCGGAAGAATGCTTGTACTGGACGGAACAGTACAGACAACTATAGAAGATGAGTTTGTATATCATGAAATGATTAGCCACGTTCCTCTTTTTACCCATAAAAACCCCAAGAAAGTACTTGTTATTGGAGGAGGAGACGGTGGGGCCATTAGAGAAATTATAAAGCATCCTTCGGTTGAAAAGGCTGTACTTTGCGAGATAGACGGAAGGGTAATTGAGGTTTCCAAGGAATACCTTCCGGAAATAAGCTGTGCACTGAACGATAAAAGGGTGGAAGTGCTTGTGGCCGACGGTATAAAATACGTTAAGGAAAACAAAGGTGAATTTGATGTTATAATGGTTGACTCAACAGACCCTGTAGGTCCTGCTGTGGGATTGTTCGCAGTAGATTTTTACAGATCCATATATGAAGCTTTAAAGGAGGACGGGATATTTGTAGCACAGACAGAATCGCCATTTTTCCATAAGGATTTGATCAAAGGCGTGTATAGGGATGTAAGTTCCATTTTCCCCATTACAAGGCTGTATACATGTGCTATACCTACTTATCCAAGCGGTTACTGGAGTTTTACAATGGGCTCTAAGAAATATGATCCTCTTGATACGGATATATCTCAAATTCCTGAGCTTGACACTAAGTATTACTGTCCACAGATTCATAAAGCAGTGTTCGCACTGCCGAAGTTTGTAGCAGACTTGGTAAAATAGAGGTATTGAATATGAGCTTGAAGAACGGAAAAATGACTTTGTCAACAAAATTTATGGGTAGTAATGAAAGCTATGAGGATTCAAATATTATCCTAGTGGGCGTTCCCATGGATTTTACTTGCAGTTTCAGACCGGGTACCAGATTTGGCCCCCAAAAGATAAGAGAAGTTTCCATTGGCATTGAAGAGTACAGTATTTATATGGATAAGAGCCTTGAGGATTATGCCTATTTTGATTCGGGCGATTTGGATTTACCCATCGGAAATGTTGAAAGAAGTTTGGAAATAATAGGCCAGGCGGCAAAAGAAATTCTTGACGACAATAAATTTCCGCTTTTTATAGGTGGTGAACACTTAATCAGTGTGCCGGTTATAAGAGAGGTTTACAATAAATACGGTGACGAGCTTATAGTTGTCCATTTTGATGCCCATGCGGATTTGAGGGAAGGATACTTGGGCTGCCCAAATTCCCATGCCTCAGCTATAAGAAGGCTTGTTGACTTCATGCCCGGCAAAAACATTTACCAATTTGGTATCCGTTCGGGTACGAAAGAGGAATATGAGTATGCAAAGGCAAATACCAATATGTATACAATAGAGGTGCTTGAACCGTTAAAAAAGGTTGTAAACAAATTTAAGGGAAGACCTGTACATTTCACTCTCGATATTGATGTGGTGGATCCCGCCTATGCCAATGGGACAGGAACTCCCGAACCCGGAGGAATATCCTCTAAGGAATTGATACAGGCGTTGGATGTTATGAAGGATTTAAATATTGTGGGATTTGATATTGTCGAGGTATCTCCCCATTATGATCAATCGGACAGAACAGCACTTTTAGCTGCCAAGATTATAAGGGATATGATTATGATAGTGGGATAGTTGATGAATTTTGAAAAGGTTAAGTTTAATAGCTTAACCTTTTGTACATATTTAAGTGGATTTTTTATAATATAATTTATCAGTTATTTTTATTAACTTAGTTAAGATTGTTTTGAAAAGAAGAGGTATGGACAAAAGGAGGACTAACGACATGCCGAAAATCGCCAATTCTCTAACACAGTCACATCAGTATATTGAGCGGTTTGTTGAACAAGGAGATATAGTGATTGATGCTACAGCAGGCAATGGAAATGATACTGCATTTCTTGCAAAGCTTGTGGGGGAAAACGGACGCGTATTTTCCTTCGATGTCCAGAAAATTGCAATCGACCGTACCAGGGATAGGCTTTCAAACCTCGGTTTGGCGGATAGGGTCGAGCTTATCAATGATGGGCATGAAAATCTTGATAAATACATAAAAGACAGTGTTAAAGCGGTTATGTTCAATTTGGGTTACCTTCCCGGAGGAGACCACCAAATAGGTACCAGGGCGGAAACTACAATCTGTGCAATTGAAAAGGCGATGGCTCTTTTGGTTAAAGGCGGTATAATTAGTATTGTAATTTATCATGGTGGAGATAGCGGGTTTGAAGAAAAAAACAAGGTGTTGGAATATATGGGTAAGATTGATTCTAAGAAATACACTGTGATGAAGACCGAGTTTATTAATCAGCCCAACTGTCCACCGATACTGGTTTGTATCGAAAAGATAGGCTAATATCTAGAGCAAAGGTTTTTTGACCTTAAGTAGATTTTATGTATTTTTCAAAAGGTTAAGGATAAACCGTTATTTAACGGATGATGCAAATATGTAAAAGACAATGAAAAAGACAACCAGGACTGAAATTGTATAAACACTGTATTTCAGCCTATTGAAGATTTTCCACTCATGTTCTATGTGTTTCTTTTGTTCGACAAGATGTGCAATCAGTTCATTCAGCATTATGTTGTTATCGTTGTCTATGCTGGACACTTGAAGTCCATAGGAATACTTGCTGTTCAGTATACTTTTTCTGCGAAGCACATTGGTTTGAAAAGTTAATTCCGCTTCCGGGGATAAAAAAGTTTTCACCGTAGCATCGGAAACTTCATCAATCGGTTCGGTGGTGTATATCATACAACCGCTAAGGCTGATATCCACCATTTTTCCCTTGTATTCCCCTTTTGGTGTAACGATTACACAATCGTAATTAACGTTAAACCGTTCGAATTTTCTATTGTTTTCAAAGTTAAGCACTTTGTCAATCTGAACGGTAATAGCTTGTTTTCTAATGGATATAACTTTTCTTGCTATATTACCGTAAAAGAGAATTTCGTTGTTTCTGTTCATAGATTTCACAGTAACTTTGCTTCCTTCAGAAGCAATCTCTTTAAAATACTTAACCGGCAGAAAAATTTCGGCAATACCTTTGTCTAAGTTTATGTAAGTAATTATTCCATGAATCCAATTTTGATTATTGTTAATTGAAACTTTGCAAAAAATTGTGGATTTTTTTGTATCCGGGGACCTTTTAGGCAATATAACCACATCCTTTATTAGAATTGGTCATTATAAGCATCGGCAAAATTGATGAAAAACTGGATATGTTTAAAAAAAAATATTATAATAACTGTTAATGGACTGTCTTATTGGGAATAAATAAAATGTGTCAAAAATTTATCAATTTAGTTTAGGAAATTATTGCAATTCAAATAAAAGTACGATATAATTTAATAAATTAGTACCTGGTAATAATATCATATAATAAAGAATATAAAATAAAGTGATTTCTAGATAGTAATCAGTTGATTGCAATTAAAAATGAACGACAAATATTCAAAAAGAGGTGGGAAACAGATGGGGAAAGTTGACAAATTGAGTCTTCTCCAGGCCAAGATAGCTGAGGTTGAGCAAGGCGGAGGAGCCGAAAGAATAGCAAAACAGCACGAAGCCGGCAAAATGACTGCCAGGGAAAGAATTAAGGAGTTATTTGACGAAAACAGCTTTGTGGAAATTGATGCCTTTGTTGAAACCAGAAGCATAGAGTTTGACATGCAAAAGAAAAAAGTACCCGGTGACGGAGTGGTAACAGGCTACGGTTCCATAAACGGGCGTCTGGTCTTCGTATCGTCACAAGATTTTACCGTTATAGGCGGTTCTTTAGGTGAGATGCATGCAAAGAAAATTACAAAAGTAATGGATATGGCAATGAAAATGGGTGCTCCCTTTATCAGTATCAATGATTCGGGTGGAGCAAGAATTGAGGAAGGAATTGATGCCTTAAGCGGTTTTGGGGACATATTCTTCAGAAATACCTTGGCTTCCGGTGTGATTCCCCAAATTTCAGTTATAATGGGACCTTGTGCAGGAGGTGCTGTTTATTCACCTGCCATAACCGACTTTATATTTATGGTTGAAAAGACAAGTCAGATGTTTATCACCGGACCGCAGGTAATAAAAGCGGTAACCGGAGAAGATGTTACTTTTGAAAAGCTGGGCGGTGCAGATACTCACAACTCAATAAGCGGTGTTGCACATTTCAAGAGTGCCAGCGAAAAAGAATGTATTGCGGAAATAAAGAGACTAATAGGATTCCTTCCCGACAACAATCTTACAGATGTTCCCTTCTATCAAAACGGGGATGACTTAAACAGAATTTGCGACAACTTAAATGATATAATTCCTGAAGATTCAAACAAGCCCTATGACATGATGGATATTATCACTACCATAGTAGACAACGGCGATTTTATGGAAGTTCAAAAGCATTTTGCACAGAATATAATCGTTGGATTCGGAAGATTGAACGGAGGAACGGTGGGTATTATTGCCAATCAGCCTAAGTTTGCTGCCGGCGTGTTGGATGTCAATGCATCGGATAAAGCTGCGAGATTTATCCGCTTCTGTGATGCTTTCAATATTCCTTTGTTATCCTTTACCGATGTACCGGGGTATTTGCCGGGAGTGGGTCAGGAACACAGCGGTGTTATAAGACACGGTGCAAAACTTCTTTATGCTTTCTCTGAGGCAACGGTGCCGAAAATAAATGTAATAGTAAGAAAAGCATATGGCGGTGCTTATATTGCAATGAACAGTAAGCATCTAGGTGCGGATCAGGTATTCGCTTGGCCTACGGCAGAAATAGCAGTAATGGGACCGGACGGTGCGGCAAATATTATATTCAGAAAAGAAATTGCTAATGCCGAAGACCCTGTTCAGACAAGAAACCAATTAATACAAGAGTACAGGGATAAATTCTCCAATCCTTATGTGGCGGCTTCCCGCGGTTATGTGGATGATGTTATCGAACCGGCTACAACGAGGATAAGAATCATAAGTGCTTTAGAAATGCTTGCAAGTAAGAGGGAAAACAGACCGGCCAAAAAACATGGAAATATTCCGTTATAATAAATTGATGTTAATGGCAGAGAATAATGCTGCATAAATAATTGCAAGTAATGCATTAGTTAACTTATAAATTAGAAATTTAAAAGACCTTGGAGGTTTATATGAAAGATACATTAAATGATGAAATTATATCTGTTATAATGGCGGCAATTTCAATGATGCAGGCAAGACCTGGATATCGTTTTGTAGTGAAATCGTTTAGAAGGATACCGCAGACAGCACCGGTATGGTCTGCAACCGGTAGATATGAACGTTTAAAGAATAAAATTTAAAGGAGGATAAAAAATGAAAAAGTTTTTAATAAAGGTTAACGGAAATCAGTATGAAGTGGAAGTGGAAGAGATAAGAGACGGTAGTGCAGTTGCAGAGCCCGTTACATACAGTGCTCCTGAAACTAAGGCTGCTCCGGCTGCAGCTCCAGCACCGGCTCCCGCTGCCGCTCCAAAGAAAGACAATACAGTTCCGGCAGGTGCGTCCAAAGTTACAGCTCCTATGCCCGGTACAATTCTCGGCGTGAAAGTAAATCCCGGGGATGCTGTGAAAAAGGGTCAAGTACTGCTAATCCTTGAAGCTATGAAGATGGAAAATGAAATAGTGGCACCGAATGATGGCACAATTGCAACGGTAAATGTATCGAAAGGAACATCAGTAAACGCTGGAGATGTCTTGGTGACAATGAACTAATGGAAGTCTTTTGCACGAAACGGATTTTTTGAGCGGACAAAAGACAGAAGGAAAATAGGAGGCCCTTTAAAAAAGCAAAAAGGAGGTATGTAATATGGCTAAAGTAAAAATTACCGAAACCGTTCTTAGGGACGCACATCAGTCACTAATTGCTACAAGAATGAGAATTGACGAAATGATTCCTATTCTGGAAAAGTTGGATAATATAGGCTATAATTCATTGGAAGCATGGGGTGGGGCTACATTTGATGCCTGTTTGAGGTTTTTGAATGAAGACCCTTGGGAAAGACTTAGGACAATCAAAAAGTATTGTAAAAAGACAAAGCTTCAAATGCTTTTGAGAGGTCAAAACCTTTTGGGATACAAACACTATGCTGACGATGTTGTCGAATATTTCGTACAGAAAGCTGTTGCAAACGGCATGGATATCATAAGAATATTCGATGCCTTGAATGACCCGAGAAACATTGAGACAGCCATAAAAGCATGTAAAAAGGAAGGCGGCCATGCACAGGGAACCGTTTGTTATACAATAAGTCCTGTTCACAACCTTGAACTCTTTATAAAGGACGCAAAACAACTGGTTGAGATGGGTGCCGATTCAATCTGTATAAAAGACATGGCAGGTTTGCTGGTGCCTTACACAGCATATGAACTGGTAAAAGCAATGAAGGAGAATATTAAGGTTCCAATTCAACTTCATACACACTATACCAGTGGTGTTGCTTCAATGACTTATCTTAAGGCTATAGAAGCCGGTTGCGATATAGTTGACTGTGCTATATCACCTATGGCAATGGGTACTTCCCAGCCGCCGACAGAGCCATTGGTTGCAACCTTGAAAGATACTCCATACGACACCGGTTTGGATTTGGAAAAGTTAAGTGAGATTGCAGATTACTTCAGGCCGATAAAGGAGAAATATGTTCAAAGCGGACTTTTGGATATCAAGGTTATGGGTGTGGATGTAAATACCCTCATATATCAAGTTCCCGGAGGTATGCTTTCAAACCTTGTTTCGCAGCTTAAGCAATCAAATGCCGTTGACAAATTTGAGGAAGTGCTCAAAGAAGTACCGAAAGTTCGTGAAGACTTCGGTTATCCGCCATTGGTTACTCCTACCAGCCAGATAGTGGGAACACAGGCTGTATTGAATGTAGTAACCGGTGAAAGATACAAGATGGTTCCTAAGGAGTCAAAAGCCCTTGTTAAAGGTGAATACGGCAGAACTCCTGCTCCGGTTAATCCTGAAGTACAGAAGAAGATTCTCAAGGACGAGGAGCCTATAACTGCAAGACCGGCTGACTTTATCGAACCTGAATTAGAGTCTATAAAGAACCAGATGAAGGAATATCTAGAACAGGACGAAGATATACTCTCATATGCACTTTTCCCACAGGTAGCCGAGAAATTCTTCGAATACCGCAAGGCACAAAAGTACAAAATTGAACCTGAGATGGTGGATTATGAAAACAGGGTACATCCCGTGTAAATAAAGATTAGATACAAGGGACTTTATGCTTAAAGCATAAAGTCCCTTGTATTTAAGGTCCTTCGACGACCGTGAAAGCATCAAAGGCTCAGAGTAATGATGCACCTGAGATTTTATTTCAGGTTTTTCGAAAGTCATGAAAGATTTAGAAAACGAAAGGGATTGATCCTTCTGGAGTTTTATTTAGCAATTTTCGTGGAGGTATATAAATTGTTCTCGAATGCTGGTAAAACTTAATACTTTTATATTGCTTCCTTTTTTGATTCTCTTTCCGCATTTAAGGCAGAAAATATTGGGTTGTTTCATAATATCATAGGACAAGGTAGGTTTTATGTGTTCATATTTGTTCCAGCTTTGCCAGCCGGTTTTGCACATATTTATCCTGTTGTCAAAATCGGCAAAAACCCATCTTAACAGTTTGTGAAAGTGAAAAGGATACTTCGTATATTGGATATATGCTTTTGGAATACCAAGCTTTATGGCATAGAGGGTATAGTTTTTCTCAACAACCTCTTGTACTCTTCCGCTAATCTGGGTCATGTACCAGCAATAACCCTGGTTGTCCAGCCATTTTCTAAGTTTTTCAAACATGTATCCTCTGCATATTTCAATGGTTTCGTTTTTACTTACATTCATTGCTTTGAATGCATCGGAAACAATGTTTACCACCTCATCAAGGTAATACTTATATTTAAAGTTCTCTTTATTGTAGAGTTCTACCGGAATAATCTCAAAGAAATATTCATTTGTCTCCGGCCTGTATACTCCGATACAGGTTCCGCCTACAAAACTTCCGCTTCCTGCGTCGTCAATTTGTATCATTTTAATCTTCTCCGTATGTAAATTGGTGTTTAGCTATTAGTATGCGTAAATAATCAGATTTTATTGAAAGTATATTTATTGATAGTAAGATAAGTTCTGAATTAGGTTGTAAACATAAGTAAAAACAAAGTGTAAAAAAGTTAATTATTAACGATTTATATTACTGTTCAATTTGTTTAATTGCAATAGTTTTCAACAGACATTGAAAAAACTGTCCATCATTTTAGTTTGTCTGTTAATTTAAATTAGAATCTATGAATTATAAAATCTGAGAATTAAAAAAGGAGTAATAGTTTTTTGTATTATAAAATTAGCATGGTTTTTAATCACAAAATTTGCATGAAAATATACCAACAAGGTCATCATTTAATTAAAATTTTAAGTTCATAAATCCAATAGTGTCTTTTCTAGGTGATTGATGATACGATTTTTAAAACACTTAAGAGGCCTTAGTTAGTGCCCGACATACTAATTTGTGAGATTGTGCGGTATGAGGTAAATATTGCTAGTTCTTTTCCTTCATCCCTCGGTAAAAGAAAGAATAGTTGAATATAGTTGTCGAAGAAAAGTATGGTTTTAGCCTTTGAAAAACACATTTGAGGGGAGTTAAGGATAAGGAATACGTCTTGCCTCACGGTAACCATTGAATCTCTTCTGTATTTGAGCAAACAAACAGTCAAGAAAATAATTGTGCTATTTGTGTTATAGCACATAGAATCTAAATGATTACCAGTATATGAATTGAATTTAATTTAATTTGTAATTTATAAGTATAAATGTAAAAATAAATATAATATTGACAAAAAATGTATTAAATTCTATAATGTATACATGTAAAGGAGGGATTTGTATGCAGACCGATAATAATTTAAAAAAGTCACCAGTCCGTTTAAGAGGATATAGTTATGATTTAGAAGAAGTAATCAAAGCAAGGAATAATGGTGAAATACTATGCATGAGGTTAGATACTAATTATAACTGTAATCTCAGATGTATTTATTGTTATTCATACTCTGAAGAGAAAGTTACATCACTTCCATTACCGATAGAAGATGTAAAAGACATTATAGACCAAGCATGTGAGCTGGGGTTACGTTCTATCGTATATCTTGGAGGAGGAGAACCTACTCTTTATCCAAGATTTTTAAATTTAGTTGAGTATATGGCTAATAAGGACATAATACCAGTAATATTTACAAATGGTATTTTAATGGACAGAAATACTGTAAGAAACTTATATGATCTAAATGCAAGTGTAATTGTAAAATTTGATGGTTTTGAAGAGACACAGGAAAAACTAACTGGTAAAGGAACATATAAACTAATACATAGCGGGCTTGAGGAATTGCTTAAAGCTGGTTTTGCAGATAAGTGTGATGATAATTATACAAGATTAGGTATAGCTCCATGTCTATGTACTATTAATTATGATGAAATACCTCAAATATGGAGATTTGCTAGAAAAAACAATATATTTCCGGATGTTGAGAAGGCTACAGTAGTAGGTAATGCAACTGCTGATATATCATTAAGTTTTGAGCAAGTAAAAGAATTGGCAAATACTTTAATGGAAATTGATAAAAATGAGTTTGGTGTATATTGGGATACACCATATTCTTCTATTATAGGTCATAGCTGTTATATATATCTTTCAGGTATTCATGTTACTGCAAACAAAGAAGTTTCTTTATGTCCTGAAATGCCTCCGATATCCAGTTTAAAAGAAAAAACTCTTAAAGATATAATTGAAAGCGAGCCTTTTACAAAAACCAGATATATTGAAAAGAATATTCAGGAACCATGCAGTAAATGCGACTATTTGATGAAATGTTTTGGAGGGTGTCGATCTAAAGCTTATTACAAAGAGAAATCTTTTTTTGCTTCAGATCCTTTTTGCACAATAATTAATGAATTAAAAATAGCAGATAAAGAATGTGCTGTGTTAGAAGTATAAATCGAAGGATATTTTTAACAGTTAATGGAGTGAATTTTCGCAATCTAAATCTATTATATTGTTTAGCAGCTAAAAATGGTAGTTTGTTTATTACATGAGCGGATTGAATAAAAAATATAAGTAATGAAAGGTTTAAGAGTTATGCAACCTTTATTTAAAACTGAAATTTAATTGACCTATATAAAAATACTATATGAGGAGATTAATGATGAATGAAAAATATTAAAATAAACCAAGATTGGAAACAGAATTTTGTTAAGCTTTTAAACAGACTTGATTTAGAGAATAAATATCGTTGTATTGGAGGTATCCCAGGGCCTCCGTTAGAAATGAGATCTGGAACGTTACCGATGGATCTTGCAAGTTGCTATAGAAATCAAAGTTTAGTACCAATGTTTGCAGAACTTACAGGTCTAAAACTTGAGAAAATTCTTGAGTATGCGGAAGATATATCAAAAGAATATAGTTTAACTAAAATTATTGATAAATACAAGGAAATTGTTCCAGAATCTATTGATCGAGAGATTTTGTTTAACGATTATGTTAAAGCTTTTGAGCATAAAATAAATGGACTTTCAATATATAACAATTATACCAGTGAAATAAGAGAAATACATCTATACACAAAAAATAAACATATTAATATTGCATATCCAGCAAATCTAGTTTCTCTAGGATTGATATGGGAGATTTTTGCTGAAGAAGTATATCATATTGAGCAGCCAGTAGAGTATATTTATGATTTTGGTGCAAATATAGGTTTTTCAGCAGTGTATTTTCATTTAATAAATAATGGAGCAAAAATTATTTGTGTTGAACCAATGGAGGAAAATATTCGGCTACTAGAGCAAAACATAAAGAATAACAATGTATGTGCTGAAATAATTTGTGCAGCTGCTGGAAGAGAAGAAAAGATGGTAGATTTGTTTTTTGGAGAACAATCTTTTGCACTTCCTTCATTAAACACTAAACAATCATGTGCAAGAAAAGTCTTAGTGGTTCCTTTCGATAAAATTGTAAATGGTAAAGGGTATGGATTGAAGATAGATATTGAAGGTGCTGAAGAATGGCTTGTTGAATTTCCGTCAATTGTTGAAAACGCTGCGTGGATTGTAGGTGAACTTCATTATTCGGGCGATGACGAAAGAAATTCTCGTATTGATGGTTTCTTTAAAATCGTGAAAGACAATTTTATTGTAAAGAAAGGCAGACCAGTTGTCTATTTTGTTGGAAATGAAGTTTTGCTTTGCGAAGGATTTAAAACAGTTAAGAAGCTTTAGTAAGAAAAGGGGTTGACACATACGATGTTAAAGCCAGAGAAACTGAGAAAAAATGACAAAGTTGCAATAGTAGCACCATCAATGGCTGCAAAAAAGGATACAGTTAATAAAGCAGCAGAGATGGTAAGGAAATTGGGACTAGAACCGGTAGTATATAAATCATGCTACTTAATAGATGATGAAAAAAATGTATCGGACAAATTGCGAGCTGATGACATTAATCATGCTTTTAAGGATAATTCAATTAAAGGAATTATATCATTAAAAGCAGGTTATGGAACGCAATCCTTGCTAAATTTTATAGATTATGAAGTTATAAAGGAAAATCCAAAAGTATTTATAGGATTTAGTGACATAACTGCATTACATCTTGCATTAAATAAATTGTGTAATATGGTATCATTTCACGGACCATTGGCGACATCCCGAATTTATAAGAAAGACAAAAGTGGATTTGAATTTGATCAATATACATATGATTATTTATATAAAAATTTGTTTGAAGATAAACCTTTGGGTATAATACAAAATCCTCAAAACGAAAATCTTGATTGTTTGTATGCAGGTGTTGCTAATGGCCAATTGATTGGTGGAAACCTCACATTGCTAGTAAAGACTTTAGGTACAAAATATGAAATTGAAACAAAAGGTAGAATTCTGTTTATAGAAGATATGGGAGAAACTTTGGATAATATTTATAATATGCTTACTCAATTGGAAGATGCCAAAAAGTTTGAAGATTGCAGTGGAGTTATATTAGGAACTTGGATTAGATGTGGAGAAGAGTATTCAAATGAAAATGAAAGACAAGAAAAGTTAAAAGAAATATTTAACAAAGTGCTAGTAAAATACCGCAAACCGGTTCTTTTAAACTTAAGGGGAGGACATAATGTACCAATGATTACTTTGCCTTTTGGTGTTAATGTTGTGATAGACGCAGAAGAAAGACAGATAAATTTTACAGAGGGTGCTTGTAGATGACGTTAATTTAGGTATATACGATAAAAAGAATATTAAACTAATATTCAGGGGTTTATACCATAAAAAAAGGGAGAAATGTAGAGAGGAAGATATGTATGAAGTTGAGTAACAAAGAGTATATAGGAATTGGCTGTGTTCCGGTAGGAATAGGAGCTATAATTAAAGGATGGGATATTGATGAAAATCATTATCGTGATTTGTCTAAATTTACAGTAGTTAATTTTAGGGCAATGACAGAGGCATGTCCCCATGATTGTTTTCATTGTTTTACTGATAAAAATAAAAAGACTCTTACATTGGCAGAGATTAAAGATATAATCGACAAATTGGCAGAATTACATACTAGTGCTATTGACTTTGTTGGAGAAGGTGAACCAACTATAGATAAAGACTTTTTTGAAATAATTGAGTATACTGCATCTAAAAATATTCAACCAATAATCTATACAGATGCTGCATTGAAGTTTAGAGATAAGGATTTTGTTAAAAGAGTATATGATTCTGGTGCTTGTGTAGTACCCAAGTGTGATAGCTTATTTAATGAAGAATATCAAAATTGGGTTGTTGGCGATAAAAGCGGGCAGTACTTTAAACAAAGAAATGAAGCATTAAAAATGCTTATGGATTATGGATTTAATGCTATTAACGATGAAGGTACCACTCGATTAGGATTTGATATGGTTCTTTCTAAAAGAAATGTTAATGAAGTTGAAAAAACGTTAAGATTTTGCCGGGACAATAATATTTGGATTATATTCACTTATTTTCTTCCATCCGGTAGAAGTGGCTCAAATGATTTTGATAGATCTTTAATGTTGGATGAAAAAGAAAAAGCCGAAGTAAGAGATATAATACAAAAAGTAGATAGAGAGTATGGTTTTATTCATCCGATGTGGAATAATTTGGGTACAATGAGGTGTATTGAATTTTTTCATATATATGGAGATGGAAGTGTAACAGCTTGTGTTGCAAATGAAGATGTTATTGGTAATGCAAAAGATACTCCTTTATTAGAATTGCAAAGAAGAATATTAGAAAAATACCCATTCCACAATAGAGAAGTTCATGATGGGAATTGCCCATATAAACCTAAAATTTAGAATAAAAAGTTAAGGATTAAGTAGCTATACATAAAATTGTTATTTATATAACCTTTAAAATTTGGGGTTCAGATAATTCGATATGCCAACTAATTTATATGCTATATAAAAAAATAAGATTATAGATGGAATTGTATGGGATATTAAGGTATAATAAAATAAAAAATGTATCATGTAATAATTCCTGTAAAATAAAATATAAAACATAGAGAAGTTTCACATATGAAAAATTTAACTTTTATCATTGGAAGATTAAAAGATAGAATTTTTTTGTAAATCGTAAATAAAAAGAAGTTTGACTTGAATTGTAGTTATCTAATTATAAGATGAGGGGTAAGATAATGGGTATATTTGTTATTCCAACAAATAGGATAGTTAATAAAGCAGTTAATTCTGCATCTTTGGAAATAAATGCAGCCCGGGAATGGGTTAACAAAGATATAACGTTAGTAGTTGTTGATAATAGTGATGAGAAAATAATGAGGCAAAATACTGAATACCTTAAAAATTATAAAAAAAATTCAGATTTTGAAATAATTCATGTCGATATAAAAGATCAAATAAAATTAATTAAGGATATTTCAATAAAAAGTGGAATACCCTTTGATGAGTTAATGAATATTTTATTACCTCAAGGTATTGATTATGGAAAAATTTCAAATATGGTGTATATTATTGTTTCTATGTTAAATAGTGATATTTTTTTTCGAAGGGATTCAGACTGTGATGTAAATAATATTCAAAAAGATGAGTATCCAATTTTGCAAGAATTAAAATATTTAGGTAAAGCTATTAATTTAGTAAGAGATAGTCTATGCAATCCATTTGATGCAGATTCCTTTGGAGAAGAGGAAATATTGGTTGTTGGAAGCGATTATTTGGGAGAATGGAATTTAGATGTCAAGGATTTAAAAGATAGTAATGAAAATACTATCAGAACTTTACTTAAATTAAATGATGTAGAAGAGGAGTTAATTGATTATTACATAGATATAAAGTATTTGGGTTTACTAAACGATAGGGCCAAAAAGCCTGCATTGATTTCAGTTTTTAATAAAAAAGATTCAAAAGAATTATTAAATAAAGATATTTTTAGATATCCCGAATGTGGAAATGTTTCAATGAAAAATGTATTTAAATGGATACCAAATTTTATAGGACAGAATGGAATTGGGTTTGATTATAATACTCAGCATTTATGTTCGTATTTAAAGGTGCCTATTTTATACCACTGTAGCAAAATTAACCATGTACATGACAATAACAGAAAAGAATTGTCTAAACTAAAATTATATTGGAAAGGCATGGTTAAACAATTTGATTTTAGCTTACTTACAACAGCTTTTGCTAATGAATTGATTAATAGTGTTAAGCTTGATAGAAATATTATTGGTTTAGATAGAGTTATAAAATTATCAAGTAATATACCTGATATTATTGAAGACTGTTATATGAAAATGAATATAAGTGAAAGGCGTCAAAGAGTTGATATTCTTATAAATGATGTGTTATTGCTTTCAAAATTGGACAAATATAAACCAATAGCCGATTATTTAAATGAGAGTAAAGAAGAAATAATAAAAGAATTAAACTATGAGTATGAACAAAGTATAAAGCTTTATAGACTATGGCCAAAAATAATAGAGGCAACTTCATGTTTATCCAAAAAAGAGAATTATTTTGGAAGTATATAATATAATTAATTATTTTTATATTTCATACAGTAAGAATGTAGTAATATTAAATTTACTAAATTGTTTTAAGGAGAGGTATATCATCAAAATGGTAAGCGTAATTATGCCTACTTTTAATAGGGCATATTCACTTGAAAGGGCTATTAACTCTGTTTTTTGTCAAAGTTATAGAGATTGGGAACTTATTATAGTAGATGATGGAAGTATGGACAATACTAAAGAAATAGTAGAAAAATATTTAGCAGAAAGTAATAAAATAAGATTTATTAAAAATAATAGAAAAAAGGGACCAGCAGGGGCTAGAAATACAGGAATTAGCAGCAGTAAAGGTGAGTATATTGCTTTTTTGGATTCAGATGATGAATGGATGCCAAACCATTTAGAGGAATGTTTGAATGCTTTAAAAACAACTGGGTATGAAGTTTGTAGTGCTCTGTGGAAAGAGAATTATTATGGAAAAGTAGCGGAAATAGAAAAGGATGTATGGTATAATAGCATTTTTGATAAAATGTTGCCATGCTTAGGTATAAATAGGCGGGAAAAACTATGGGTTTTTGATGATCGATTATTTGAACATATTATTATGACAGGTTTCTATTGTTATCATATAAATACAGTAGTAGCATCAAGGAAAGCTATAGAAAGAGTCAACGGTTTTAATGAAACGTATGATGCAAGTGAAGATTTAGAATTTATGTTTAAGCTTATAGAACAAAACAATCTTGTTACGGTTAATAGTCATCATTTCATTTATTATTATGGCTATGATAATATTTATGCTTTTATTAATAGAAATGAAGTTGAATTAAATGAAATACTGACAAATAAAGATTATGTTAAAAAACTTTCAATTAATTTAAAAAATAAAATAAAGCTATTTAAGGAAACGAAAGAATTAGTTAGAACATCAAATAAAGTTATAAACAAAAAAGAAGCAGAAATGGTGTTAAATGAGAAAATTTTTATTAGGAGAAAATTTTTATTAGGAGTTTAACACTGGCATGTATTAATAAAGCTATTCACGTCAAAATTCAGTATCTTTTGAATGCAGCTTTATTTGTGGATAGTTGGAAAAAATTTGGACAGTTATTAACTTCACAATTTTTTGACAAGAAAAATGATATTTTATGTTTTGATTAATAAAGTAGATATTTATAAAAAAGTATATGAATCATTTTTTAATTGTATTATAGAGAGAAATTTTTTTATATACGCAATGCAGTAAAAGAGAAATCAACTAGATTAACCTTTAGTTTGGTGATTTAGTAGTACTGTAAAAAACGATATTGTCTATTTATTTGTATTCCTAGAGTACTTTTGAGCATTGTGTTTATGTTAGAAAATTAAAATCACGTCAAGAAGTAGTTTGCATAATATTTTCAATTGTACAGAATTTTTTAAAACCTTCAAAATCATTATGACAGTAATAGTTACTATACATAATGGTTTTGAAGGTTTTACATGGAAGGTTAAAAACTGTTATTAATATATGTGGAAATCAAAAGTTGGTATTTGAAGTAAAATGTTCAAGAATGTCAGAAGTATGGTGAAATTTAGCTTTTGAAAATAGGGGGACATAAAAACGATGAAAAATATATTAAATAACAATAAAGATTTTTTAGTCAAGCTTATTACTATTGCTTCTCCAATAGTAATACAGAATTTCATTACATCGTCATTAAATTTTCTTGATCTGTTTATGATTGGGCAACTGGGGGAAAACGAGATAGCAGCTGTTGGCATTGGAAGTCAGGTATATTTTATATATCAGATGTTTATCTTCAGTCTTGCTAGCGGAGTTTCAATTTTTGTAGCCCAATATTGGGGGAGAAAAGAAATAAAGAATGTTTATAGAATATTAGGAATAGGACTGTCTTTTATTTTTTCTATTGCAACTATTTTTACACTTATTGTTTTGATGTTAACAAATGAAATAGCTAGTATTTATAGCGACAATATAGAAGTGATTGAACTAAGTTCAGCATATATGAGAATAATATCTTTAAGTTTTATAATTTATGGGATTTCTTACTTATATAGTTCTATATTGAAGAGTACTGAGAATGTTAGATTTCCAGTAATTGCGTCATTAATTGCAATTTTGACCAATTCTATTTTGAATTATTTTCTTATATACGGAAAATTATGTTTTCCTAAATTAGGTGTTAGTGGAGCTGCAATTGCAACAGTAATTTCAAGAATTCTAGAGTTCACAATACTAATTACTGGGAGTTACATAAAAAAATATCCTACGATAGCCCCGTTTAAAATAATATTCGATTTTACTAAAACTGATGTAATAGAATACTCAAGAAAAACTATTCCAATCATTGGTCAATGTATGGGATGGACACTTGGATCTAACATGTATAGTGTTATTTATAGTAATATGAGTATTGAAGCATTTGCATCATATAATATTGCAATTTCAGTTCAAAATATTTGTTTAACGATATTTACAAGCTTGGGAATAGCTTGCTCAATTATGGTTGGAAATAAGATTGGAGCGAACGAAAACGATAGAGCACGGAATTATTCAGTAAATTTTATAGCAATATCTGTATTACTTTCATTAATAATTTCGCTAATGGTTATTCAGTTGCGAGTATATATAGTGGGGTTTTACAACCTTGATGATATTACAAAAGAGTATCTGTATAGATTGTTGCTTGTAATAGCAGGATTTCTTATGGTGCGTGCTGTTAATATTATTTTTATGATTGGAATTTTAAAGGCTGGAGGAGACACAATGTTTTCTATGTTAGTTGACGTCGGAGGGATCTGGATAGTTGGTGTACCTTTAGCTGCATTTTTTGCTTTCTATTTGAGACTGAATGTATATTATGTTATGGCATATGCTGGTATAGAGGAAATTGTAAAAATGTTTACATGCTCTTATAGATTCTTTAAAAATAGGTGGTTGAAAAGTCTAACCTTACAAGGAAATTTACCTCAGAATAACTAATCCTATGTATACGACAACTTGATTTGAATGTGACACTATAGGTGTTAATAGAGCAATAACACAGGATAGAAATTGACCTGCACCCTACTCAAGTTTAGTGTTTGTTGATGCTTTGCGTCAAAGCATCAAAGGTGCTATTTCGGTTATATTACATAGGTGCTAATTTGCCTACAGGGTTCAATAGCCGTATCATTGATATAATAATAGAAAAAATCAAATAACATATTGGAGAAGGGTGTAAATGATAGAAAAGAAAGATGATTTTATCAGAGAAATACTTAATATATCACAAAGTGTTATAGAAAAAGGAAAAGTTGATTATAATGTGGAAAAGTTTAAAGAGAGTTTTTTTAGAGGTTCATCTCATTCGCCAGACAACTTAGAAAGCATGAACTATATAGAATATGGTGCTGTAAGAATTAAATATCTAGAAAATCGCAGAGTATTTGGTTTAAAAGTGAAAGATAAAGATGTCTTACTATCAGACATTATTTACTTCCTTGAAAGTGAAGAAATATGTAAAATGATTCAAAATAAGTTTCCTGAGCTTACAGTTAAAGAGAGTGAGGCAGTTCAACGTGTTTTTACAGTAATTATGTCAGATTTAGAGTGCCTGGAATTAGACGATTAAATGAGCTAAATTAGGCTCTTATTGAAACATCAAATACATTAGTTCAATATTATCTGAAATCTTACCTAATAATTTCACTAATAAAGAATTATTTAGTAGGTGAAGAATACGTAAAAAACGTAAGCGTAAAACTGATCCGCACATGGTATGTCTAACTGTAAGCGTAAAACTGATCCGCACATGGTATGTCTAACTAAGAAGTAGTACAATCATTTAAAACCGGTTGAAAAAGTTGAAAAACTTTAAAAAGTGCAAAAACTGTATAAACTTTTTCAACCA
>Ga0134093_1000646_pt1 | contig 40847 bp, 33 predicted proteins | sample 4_1taG_FD_94452 | JGI IMG/M metagenome (GOLD analysis project Ga0134093, IMG submission 94452) | Switchgrass degrading microbial communities from high solid loading bioreactors in New Hampshire, USA - 4_13_20_68_A1 metaG | ecosystem: Engineered > Bioreactor > Semi-continuous > Anaerobic >...
ATGTGTTAGGCACGCCGCCAGCGTTCGTCCTGAGCCAGGATCAAACTCTCTAAATAAACTTTATCTACTTCGCTGAATTCCTTCAGCTACGTATTCATCTCTTTAGAAAGCCTTTTGGCTCTTTTACTTACTCGCGTTCGCGTATTTGCTTCGCAAGTTACTCAATTCATTAACGAGTTCCTTTTCGTCTTACACTGTTCACTTTTCAAAGTCCATAAGCTTTGTTTCAATCACTCGTTATGAGCGACTTTTATATATTACCACGCTGTTCTCACTTTGTCAACACTTTTTTTAAAGTTTTTAAACTTTTTTATTGTTAAGTGCTGTTGTGTGCGACAGCTTTAATAATATAACACTTAGAACATCTATTTTCAACATTCAAAAATATGATTTTACATAAATAATTTAATTTATTTCCCGATTTCTCATTTATTCTTTAAATTCTCACTTTATAATAACTATTGCTAATGAGCAGCTTAATAATACAGATCAGTTCATTCTTTATAGAATTGCTCGGTAAATAAAAAAAATTTCTATTAGAAATTTCAACAATATTTAATGTATGAAAACTTAATATATAAGAAATGTATTTGTCGGTGGAATTAATATTATCCATGTTGATTAATCCAATTTCTTTAATACCACTATCTTGTTTCCCTTTGTATTATATTTTACTCTATCACAAAGATTCTTAACTATCAGTATGCCCCTGCCGTTTTCTTTCATATCCATTATATCAAACAAGTCTTCCGGCTGGCTGCAGCAATTGATATTAAACCCTTCACCTTCATCTTCGATGATAAAGTATACAAAATCGTTGTCAATACCGGTTCTAACTTTTACCTGCTTTGATTTATCCTCTTTATTGCCATGTACAACGGCATTTAGCAGCAGTTCATTCAGTATAACCTTAATGTCAAATAAAACATCATCTTTTAATGGCCCATGATGTTCAACTATAAACTTTATTATATTATTTATGGAATTACATATATTACACAACTCACTATTTATACTGAAGTCATATAAATTTACAACTTTCAAAGTTTTATTCTCCCTTAAAGTTAATAATATTTAAAAACCCAATATAATGATACCCATTATATTAAATTCATAAACATTATTAACTGCTTAACTTCTTTACTTATACAAGGCTACTTAACCAGCATCCTGCGAAATCTTTCCAAAACCTTTTTTTCCAATCGAGACACGTACATTTGCGATACGCCTAATTTTTCTGCAATTTCTTTCTGTGTCTTGTTATTGAAATACCTCATTTCAATAAAAGTTTTTTCGGCATCATTGAATTTATCGAGACTCTTGAGCAAAAAATCCCTATTTTCGATCTTTTCAAAGGTTGTATCTTCTTCGCCGATAGTTTCGTGAAGTTCCAGATCGTCATCAGTATAAACATTTTGATCAAAGGACTGCATATTGTAGGCATTGTTAGACTCGATTATTTCTATAACAGTTTCTTCATTAATATTGAGATACTTAGCTATTTCATCAATTCGAGGCGGCCTTGATAATTCCTGGGTCAAAGTCTCTCGTGCGTGGCCGACTTTCTGATATACCTCATAAATCCTTCTAGGTATCCTGATAACAGATGCCTTATCCCTAAAAAATCTTTTGATCTCCCCTATAATGGTGGGAGTAGCAAAACTGGTAAACTTGACACCTTTCTCAATGTCGAAACGTTCAACCGCTTTTATTAACGCAATAGAGGCCACTTGATAGATATCTTCATAATCAACTCCTCTATTGACAAACTTTTTTGATATTATTTCCGCGAGATAAAGATACTTTTTTACAATCTCATTTCTGACCTCTACACTCTGCGTCTTCTTATACTCGATGAACAAATCATGGCTTTCATCATTTGAATTGTAAACATTCTCAATATTCTGTACCATAACTAAATACTCTCCTCAAGCACTTTTGACATGGACAAAATATAATTGTTTGAAGTGCATAGTTCCACATCGTCCATCAGAGCATTTATAATATCTATCGCCAAGCGGTCATTCTCGGAATCGAAAATGCACTTTAGCGATGTATCTTCACAACAAAAAGTAATCTTAATCTCTTTACCAGAAATAATAAAAATAACTTTATAATTGTCTGCAACTTGGCTTCCTATATTTACTATTTTACTGCATACTTCTGAAATTGCCACCTTTATATCCTCAATAACCTCTATGTCAAAACCTATTCTATTGGCAAGGCTTGAAACTACAAGTCTTGCTGTGCTGACATATTCTGCTTTAAAGGGCAGAGTAAGCTCAATAACATCTTTCATCCTTTTCACCTCTTAATCAATTTGGAAAACCTTATCAAGCCCAGTAATTGTAAACAGTTTTTTTATGTTATCCTTAAGATTAATGATGATAATCTTCTTTTCATACTGTTTTGCTTTCTTCAATGCACCTACAAATATTCCGAGTCCGGTGCTGTCAATGTAATTCAACTCTTTGCAATCGATAACCAAATCTTTTTTATATGTATCTACCAAGCTATATAATTTTTCTTTTAGATCGTTGGAAGTATATATATCTATTTCCCCATTAAGTACAATTTTAACAGAATCATTTAATATTTCTTCAACCATCTTTAATTCTCCGGACATTTTCACAACCTCCTTACAAACTTTCAGTTCTATGTTTATTTTGATTAATATATTAAACCGGCATCAATTCTTATCTTTTAATTTATGTCGGCAATGTATCGGGGATTCCTTCATCAACATATATATGCTTGATTTCTCAAAGGTTGTAGGAAAAGAATGCAAATTATCTTCGAGAAACATATAATTAAATATATTTTATACTATCCTGATATGCTTTCGCAACTTTATATTTGCCAAAGAATATATGCAATAAATATATTTACTTATGAAAGACAATATAAATAATGAAATAAAGGATACAGCCCGTTCAACTGTATCCTCATATTTAAACTGACCAACTTTTTGCATCAAAAAGTTCTTTACCTTTATACCTCTTGTTTAATTCTGTGCTAAGACACACAAAACTTTAATCTTTAGGCTTCATTGTTGGGAATAATAGTACATCCCTTATGGAATAAGAATCAGTCAGAAGCATAACCAATCTGTCTATTCCAACACCCAGGCCGCCGGTTGGAGGCATTCCGTATTCGAGTGCCGTTATAAAGTCGTCGTCCATCATATTTGCTTCCTCATCCCCAGCTTCCCTCTTTGCAACCTGTGCTAAAAATCTCTCTTTCTGATCTATAGGGTCATTCAACTCCGAATAAGCATTGGCCATTTCCCTGCTTGTGATAAACAACTCAAATCTTTCGGTAAAGGAGGGCATGTCCGGCTTTCTCTTGGTAAGCGGAGATACTTCCACAGGATAATCCATTATAAAGGTAGGTTGAACCAGATGCTCTTCAGCAAACTCTTCAAACATCAAGTTGAGAACCTCTCCCTTTGTAAGGTTGCCCTCAATATGAACTTTCTTTTCCTCAGCTATTTGTCTAGCTTCCTCATCACTGGTTATATTGTTAAAATTGACCCCGGCATATTTTTCAACCGCTTCAACCATTGTCATTCTCTTCCATGGAGGTGTAAGATCAATTTCCTGTCCCTGATATGTTATCTTTGTAGTTCCCAAAACCTCTTGTGCCACAGTGGATATAAGTTGTTCGGTCAACTCCATCATTCCCTTGTAATCGGTATACGCCTCATATACTTCCATCAAAGTGAACTCCGGATTATGTTTTACCGACATTCCTTCATTTCTGAACATTCTTCCCATCTCATAAACTTTTTCCAATCCACCCACAATGAGTCGCTTTAAATAAAGCTCCGGTGCTATTCTCAAATACATATCGATATCAAGAGTATTGTGATGCGTAATAAACGGCTTAGCAGCCGCTCCCCCCGGTATAGTATTGAGGAGAGGAGTTTCCACTTCTAAAAATCCCCTGTCGTCTAAGAACTTTCTAACGGCCTTGATTATCTTACTTCTAATTATAAAGGTTTTCCTTACATCAGGATTTACAATCAAATCAACATATCTCTGCCTGTATCTTAAATCTACATCTTTAAGCCCATGCCATTTCTCCGGCAGCGGTTGAAGAGATTTTGACAAAAGTGTTATCTCTTGTACTTTTACAGAAATCTCTCCCTTATGGGTTCTGAAAACTTCACCCTTTACACCAACTATATCTCCGATATCAAACTTCTTAAATTCCTCATAGGATTCTGCTCCCACTTCATCCATTTTTACATATATCTGAATTTTGCCGTCTCTATCTCGCACATCACAAAAGCTGGCTTTTCCCATGCCTCTTTTCGACATTAACCTTCCGGCGATGGAAACAACAGTTCCCTCCATACTTTCGAAATTATCAACTATGTATTTAGTTGAATGGGTAACATCATATTTCACAATTTTAAACGGATCTTTACCGTTTTTTTGAAGTTCAGAAAGTTTCATCCTTCTAACTTTCAATATTTCATTAAGATCTTGAAACTCAGCATCGGTATTCTGATTATTACGAATATCGTTATTTACATCTCTGTCAGACATTACTCTTCCTCCCAAGCAATAAATTTTGGGAGCTCTTTGCTCCCCTTAAGTTCAGCATCCTTAAATATGCTTAAAAGAGATTAACGACGCTAGGATAATTTCATCCCCTAGATTTCCCCTTTTATTTTACTCGAAAGGGTTAATCATTAAAATAACAGTCTACGAGAAAGTAAACTGTTATTCTAAAATTATATATTAATATGAAATATATTTACAATAATAATTTATTATTTTTTGATATCAATTATTTTATACTTGACTACTCCATCGGGAACAATTACATCAACAACAGTTCCTTTTTTCTTTCCCATGAGTGCCCTTCCCACAGGAGATTCGTTTGATATCTTGAATTGGGTCGGATTTGCCTCAGCCGAACCAACAATATAATATTCAATTTCTTCATTAAATTCCATATCCAATATAGTTACTTTTGAACCAACACCTACCACATCAGTCTTAACCTCATCCTCGTCAATAACCTTTGCATTTTTTAACATGTTTTCAAGCTGTACAATTCTTCCCTCAACTTGAGCTTGCTCATTTTTGGCTTCATCATACTCGGAATTTTCAGATATATCGCCAAAAGAAAGTGCTTGCTTTATTCTCTCTGCTACCTCTCTTCTCTTCACCGTCTTCAAAAATTCCAATTCTTGTTCCAACTTTTGCAACCCCTCATACGTCAGAACAACTTCTTTATTTACCATTTGAAGCCTCTCCTTTACTTTGAATTTCGTGTTGATAATATATGCATTTATTCCTTATTTATTCTAACTCATTATATCCACCGCAAAGCAATTTTGCGATTAAAATTAGAATAAAATGCTCAATTATAGGATATTAACTTTTTAATTCCTTTAATCAGACAGTTCCAGTGTAAATACACCGGAAAATAACCCAAATCACCTGTTTTGTAGCAAACTCATTGAGAACGAATTACACACGCACCGAGAACTTAATACAGTGCATTTAAAATGCTAAATAGGATGTTTAGATATTAAACAGGAAATTAGTCCAAATCAATTAATTTCAAACAAATATTATAAAGTACTTATATCCAAGGTCCATTTAAACTTTTTTTAATTATAGACTACTAATCATATAATGTCAATAAGTAGGATGAAAAGATTATAACAGAGTAAAATACTATAAATACCCCCTGATATAAAATCCTTCCTCCATAAAACACTTCTTAAAACTATCTACAGATATATATTCGATCAAATCATGGAAATTATTAATACTTTTATCTAATTTATTTAACAATACAATTTCTGCAATTTCGGTTGAACTGTAGAAATTAAATACATCCTTATCGATTCCCTGAAAATATTTGTTTCCAAGTCCTATATCTATACCGCCTATTACCGTTTCTTTAAGTTCTTCCTGTGCATCTTCAAGTTTGCCGTAATTAATTACTATAGCATTTGATTTTAATTTATTTTTTATACCACTTAGTTTTATATTCCCATAATTTATCACAAAATCACAGCTTTTTAATACTCCTTCCAAATCCTCCGTAATTCTCACCGACAAACCGGTCTCATCACATATTTGCTCTATTTTCCCATCCATCAGTTCTCTATACTTCGTTACCAATGTAACAAACTTCACAACAGGGGATAAAAGTTTAATAACTATATAGGGAAGTACCTCATCTTCCCCTTGGACTACAGCTATATCCACCTCTCTAATATTAAGTCCATGTTTCGTGCAAAGGTCTTGCAAGATATACTCCAGTAAAGCCGTATAGGCAAATCTTCCTCCAAATCCGCTTTTTACACAGCTTTTTAAAGAATAATTGCAAATAGCAGGCAAAATACATACATTTATAGAGTTTTCATTGCATACCTTCAAAATCATTTTATCAATTCTTTTTCTTGAAGCTTCACCCAACCTATTGAATTCCTTTAATGTATAGGGAAGTCTCATTCCCTGAATAGAAAAATTACCGTCCACTTCAAATTTTTGATCCAAATGAGGTTTTAATTTAAATACCCTTTTTAGTTTTCTAAAGAATCCAGGGAAAAGCAATTTTTTTAGAAATTTTGAAAATACTCCAACAAAAGCATTTTTACTCAATTTATCCACATCTTCCGTGAAGTAAATCAAAGCTAAATTCTTCATCCTTGTGTCTACCTTTGCAGCATTTATTCTTATATCCCTATTGTATTCCTATTATCGATAAAGTATAAATATTCTATACAATTATAAGTTTCAAACAATTGGCAATTTCTCATTCTAAAACTTTATTTCCGATGTAACATGCTTTTTAAAATATTTTCCGACTATCTATCCTCTGTTCTAGTTGAAGATATATTTTTTATCCTTGTTTTTATCAAGCCACTCCCGATAACTGCTTATGTCCTTCAAATTTATCTTTAGCACCTCCCATATGTCAAAGGTGACAAAATTGCTGCTCCAGGCACATGTTCCCGCCAAATTGTATTTATGGACCAATGAAGCCCTCAAATTAATTGAATTTGCGTCTTCAATCCAAATTTTATTTTTGGTATTGTCCTTTTCATAATATGCATAAAACTGGCCGCTTTCCTCTTCCCACTCGACTTTGGCATTATTTTGTAGTACAGTATCGCGTGCCGCAGTCATGGATAGAGCTTTGCTCTCAAGAGTCTTTTTTCCCGAAGCATCTACAGTCTCAGTCCACAAACGAGTATAAAAGGGAATACCCAACATCAGTTTCTCCGCAGGAACCTTTTCCACCTCAAGGGCTCGCTTTATCCGTTCTTCCACCCAGGTTATCTGTGCCACCGAACCGGCAACAGGACTTGTCCTCCAATGCTGGTCATAGGTCATATACATAACATAGTCGACAACCTCGCTCAAAGCCTTTTTATCATAGCATTGCATATCGTTTACATCCACCGAAACAACCAATCCCTGTTCTTTCAGCAAAGGAGTTATTTCCCTGACAAATTGCGTAAAAGCATCCCTGTCCCTAGCATACATATTTTCAAAGTCAATGTTGATACCGTCAAGTTTGTAAAGTGCAGAATAGGCCAAAATTTCCTTAATAAGATTGTCTCTGTAATTGGTATTGTTCAAAAATTCACTGACCATGTCATAGTCGCTAAAATCATTGGCCAAAAGAGCCCAAACCTTATATCCGTTGGCATGAGCCCAATCGACATATTGGGAGTAAGCCCTGTTTATAAGTTCTCCGCTGGCATTTTTTAGCTGAAACCATGTAGGAGATACTACATCCAGACCTTCTATATTATTCATTGCCGAAAGATCATTCCTTCTTTCGTATACCTGATCCCAAGTCAAATTTATCTTGCCCTTTTCCGGCTTCCATTCAGAAGTGTTTTCTTCTTTTTGATGTATATCCTGTACAACTATTTTTTTCACTTCAACATACCGCTTTTCTATATATCCGATAGCACCATCCCAAGTCCTAACCTTGTACCAATCTTCATTTTCTCCAAACACCCTTAACTCCAGTTCCTTCTGATTTTGGGAATTAATATCCAGCTTTTTTATAATGGGATACTTTATGGATTGTCCCTTTCTTACAACAGCCTTAGGACTAATAGGGCTTGCAATTTGTTTATCACTGTCTTTTTTGTCAATAATAATGACATTACTGCTTTCAATGTAATTTATTTCAATATCATAAAAGTCGCTTAAAAACTCAATAGGAACATAAACCTGTCCATTGTCTTTTATCACAGGTATCTTTAATTTCATAGGCTTATTATTTACCAAAGCATCCAAGCTATCGGTCTTCATACGTATTACCCTGTTTTCAGTAGTAACCGAAACTATATTCAATGTATCATCCCAGTAAATATGTTCATCTATATATTTTTTCACTATGCTGAAGGGCAGCAATATTTCTCCTTCAACAATCTTCGGTTCCTGGGCGGATATGTCCTGCTCACCTTCTACAACCAGAACCAGTTTGCCCTCGTCAAAAGCAGGTACAACTTCATCGTTCGGTTTATAATATTTGTAATATATATAGAGAGCTCCTGAAAGCAATGATACTGCTATAATAAAAATTAAAAAAGACACTAAAAACGCGGAATTTCCTGTTCTTTTCTTTTTCAATTGCGGACCCCCTAAGCTTAAATAATAAATTAAAAATAACCTCAACCTCTTTCCACACTATTATACTATAAAAGCTAAAATATCTGTATGGTATAAAAAGGAGGCCGTTTCCGGCCTCCCGTTACTGCTCTTGTTATTCCATCTAAAAATTTTCAGAACTATAATTATATGATCAACTTTCTTCCTAGCAAGCTTTTCAAACTGTTTAGCATCTTTTCGTCAGGCTCGAAATAAAGTGTTACTTTTTTGCCACCGCTGTTAATCACTGCAAAGTAAACATTCGGAGAATCCATGGACGATACGGCTTTAACCAATAACGGTGCATCTTCAAACGATTTATTGTATTGACTGCTTGAAAGCTTGGCCATTAACTCTATATCTTTGCATGTAGTGGAATATAGAGGCTTTCTTTTCTTTTGATTTATAATTTTGTCTATATCAAGATCCCCATTAGTAAGAGAATATTCATATTCAACATTCAAATTACCTATAAAATACTTCGCACCGTAAGCTATTGCAACATAAGCTATAATTACAATTCCCTCCGGAAAAAAATATATCGTAACCACCATGGCAACCAAAATAGCAGCCAAAATAATCGACGCAGCTTGCAAATACTCTTTTAAACCTTTTTTCTTTGTAACTATTCTCTCTACAAATATATCCATTACGTTCCTCCCCACAAATTCTATTTACAAGTACTTTATTATTTTATCCTCAAATTCATTATAAATCAATGGTTTAAACAAAACATCATGTCCATTTATGACGTGCCTGAATTCCTCATTTTGTTGATATTTTATCGGCACAATCAACAAAATTTCCAACTGTGGAAATTCTTTTCCAACATTTCCGATTAAGTTACTGATCTCTTCATCCATCTCACTCAAATCAAATATTATAAACTTCGGTTTCTCTTCAGATATAAAGTCAAAGTAAAACTTGAAGTTGTTTACAACATCAAAATTCTCCGCACCTATTTTAACTAACGATTCCCTAATGTCATAACTTTCATCCACATCAGTGCTAAATATGGCAAATTTGGTATCAAAACCGGATTGCAACTTCTTGTATTCTCTAAGTGAACTGAAATAAGATTTTTCCAATCTTGTTATTTCATGATTCAAATTTCTCACATTTTCTTCCGAAGTATTGACAAAATGAACACCATATGTAAATCCTTTACCTTGCATATTCTGCTTTCTCAATATTTCTGCCTTGGTTTTAAAACAAACTCCCGATTTAAATGTAGTGGACATTTCTATGATTTCATTGACGGATAAATCGGCATCAACTGCAACCATTGCTCCGCCCTTGCTTATATTCAATATGTTGGCAGTAAAAAACTGCTTTCCATTACTCGTTTCATCACTTAAACCGGTTTTCATTATCTCAGAACGAAGGTTTACTTCAAACCTCATATACTTTCTTAGGTTGTAATACTTCTTTGCACTTTGATATTTTATTGTAACGGTAGCTGAATTTTTTAAGCTAATTTCAGCAACTTCTCCTTCAACAATGTACTCATATCCGTGCTTTTGAAATTTAAAACTTACATTATTTCCTACCGCTATATGGGATAAGTCAGCATGATTGGATATTATATCAATACTGTCAAAACTACTGTATAATACAGGATATACTGTCCAGGCATCGTCGGTGTCAAACCTGACTCTTACAAGATTTGTATACTGAATGATTTCAAACAACTCGTCATTGGTAACAGTTATTACGCTCATAACTTATCTCCTTTTAAAATCCATCGATTAAGTATAGACAATACACATATCCAATATCAGAGCCGTAAGCAAAAATACAGGTCTGTATTAGTTAGATGAGCAATACCAATAAATAATCTTCCACTATTATCAATATATTACTTACATTAATATTTTATAATTAAATCTTAATTATGTGAAGTACCAAATATAAAGTAGGGCGTTTTTACTAAAAATCCTCAAATCGAATATTAACCAAAAGTAATATAAGTTCATGTTTATGCAAAATAAAACCAGCGAGCAATCCAACAACTCACTGGTGAAATATGTCAATATTTCATTCTACTTGAGCACCACCCCAACTATTGACATAGAGCCATAAAAACAGGGGGTTAGGCAATTTGCCCAAACCCCTGTCGAAATTTTACCAATCAATTATAATTCTTTAATCTTTCCAACCAAGTATTGTCTCATCTTAGCAAAGTCAAGTGAGTTAAATTCTCCGTCACCGTTAAGGTCTGCAGCCTTTCTAGCGTCATCGGATAATTTCTTCTTTCCTGTCAAATCCATTCTCATGAGACCGAAGTCAAGTGAGTTAACATCGCCGTCAAAGTTAACATCTCCACGCTTAAATGTTATTCCACTTTCTCCATTTCCTTTTTCATCAAGATAAGCAGTAACCCAAGCAAACGGAGCATTCCAGTTAATAGTGATTTCGTTTGTTGACCAGGAATCTATGTGATCCAGGAAGCATTTTTGCGGAGGAGTATCCTTCTTAACAGCCGCATTTATAGTAGGATCCTGGAAGTTAGAGTTTGGTCCTCCGGATATAACACCAGCAGGAGGTTTCGGGAACTTCTTGCTAAGTTGGTAAGCCCAGAACCTGTGGTGAGGATTTTCAAGCGGACGTTCGCCGTATCCGGTAACATAGCACTGGTCCATAGCATTTCTACCCAACAGATAATCCAAGCTTGATGTCATTCCATCCAAATACTTGGCATTTCCTGTATACTCGTACGCATATGCAAATACGATCATAGTGTTAAGTATGAATGAGTTTGAACCCCAAGGATAGTCTCCTTTACTGTCTGCCAAAATCGGCAATCCGTAACCTTGTTTTTCAATATTTCCAAGCCATACATCAGCAGCTTTTGCAATATTCTGTCTAGCTTTTTCTATTTCGGAACTTCCCAAATCATTCGGCAAGAGAGCAAGGGAAACTGTTCCCAAACCTTGAGTGCTACCCCATGTGAAGCATCCATAGAGTCCGTCGTCTTCACCGCTTGACAAAATTGCCGGCATTTCAAGGTAATGCTTTGAGGACTTGAGGTAATCTTTATATTCGGACTTACCTGTTGTAATATAGAGCTCACATGCAGCCCAGTAGAATTCATCGGTTACGTTATTGTCATTGTAAGGTCCACCGCCGTCTTCATTCAAAGGAGCATAAATAGCAGGATTCTTCTTTGCTGCCTCCCATGCTTTTTCAGCAGCTTCCAAGCACTTATTGGAGTATGAAGAATCTATATCTTTCCAGATACGAGCAGCCTGTGCAGCAGTTGCAGCCAAGTTCAATGTTGCTGCTGTACTTACAGGACGCAGATATCTTTGCTTAGGATCTTCATGCGGAGGTACTCCTAACGCAGTCCATGACTCGTCATGTATCTTATGGTGAACCATTCCTGCCAATGAAGAATCTTTATCTGCAGGTACCTGCATCTTCATCAAGAAGTCCATTTCCCATTTTGCTTCGTCAAGGATATCATAGAGTCCATTTCCGCTTTCCGGAATATTCATTGAACCGTCTTTGTATGGAGCAAGGTGGAGAACATTATCCTTCTTTGCTCTTTCAAACTGGTTCAACATAGTCCAGAGAGCGATACCACCGTTAACAACATACTTACCGTGGTCACCGGCATCATACCAACCACCGCTTACATCAAGGGAGTAATTCTTTTGTCCGGTGTTTGGCCATGTAGGAACACTCAAGTCACCTGTATTGGGATAAACACCAATATGACCTGCAGGTCTGGTTAAATCTTCTCTACCTGCATAAGGCATTTCTATCGCTATACCGCTTCTGTTGTGATAGAAATACTTAATTGCATCTATTTTCATAGTAGAGAGTATATCAGTTGATATATCGAATTTATGGCTGTAATTTGTACTGCTGTTGGTATCAATTTTGAAATAGTATCCTGTTCCAGGAGTTGTAAAATCTGAGAAATCAATAATATGTACATAATCCTGTGAATCAGGGTCTAATCCTTTAACTGTAGTTTTACCTGTCTTAACAGCTTGTCCACTGCTGTTGTACAGAGTCCAATTCACCGGAGATGTAGAATTGGTAACAACTGTAGCTTTCTTTGCTCTGTTAGGATAGTAACCTACCTGGTTAACCCTAACATCAGGTTTTGCCAATATGTTTTGTTCAGGCTTGATAAAGTTTCTGTCATAGAGTGAAACTTCATCCAGGTATATTTCAGTACCCGGTGATGTTAAGTTTCCACCGGCATGGAATGTGAATTCAACAGTTTCATCATCATCATAATTCATTACGAATTCAGCTTCAACAACTTTTGGAGATGTTGTTAATTCTATCTTATTGTATTGATTATTCCAGTAATCTTGATACGGTTCACCTTGCTGTCCTATTTTTGCATATACTCTAACACCGCTCTTATTGGACCATACTTTGAAACGTACCTTATATGTGTGTCCGCGTTCAAGAGTTATTCCTCTATGACGCATCTGACAGCTCCATTCATTTTGTCCTGGGTCGGTAATTTTCAGTACCATAGCCCCATTCTTTACTTCAAAGTCACAAACTCCACCGCTGTCTTCACAAGTATGCCATGGATAACAAAGCCCTTCGTCAAATGTTCTTTCATAAAGCAAGTCATTTATATACGGTGGCAAGTTAGGATTATTATCCTCACCGGCATACACCGCGGGCTGTATAGTTGATGCTAAAAGAGTAGTAACTGCAAATGTAGATATTACAGCTTTTAATTTTTTTGCATTCTTCACCCTATTGTATATCATACTCTACCTCCATATTATTATTTTTATATAATTTTTTACGCAACAGTTCGATATCAATTTGCTTTTTTAACCCCCCTTGACAAAGATTTCGAACTGACTCGTAAATAAAACATAACAAAGACAACAATAAAAGCAAAACACAGCTAAATATTATGTAAATTAATAAATAGCCATAAAAATCTCCATGTAAACACATTTATACAAAATGTAAATGTAAACGGATTGTATTGGTTGCTGAAATGAATTACAACAAATATAACTTGATTTGTTCATAGAGAGAATATTGAAAATATTAGAAACTTAATGCAATATTTATACTACAAATTAAATATTCTACTAATTTTAATTATATATAAGAATTAAACTTTTATCAACTATAAATTAGATAGTTCGTTTATATTGGCTAATCTAAATATCAATTAATCAACAACATAATATGCTTTACTGCCGGTATGCTTCTTCTTATTTTGTTTATGAGGTTTTAAATCATTAACTATTATACTTATTCGCAACACTAAAATATTTTAGGGGGTTTAATTTTAAATAAAAAAATTTTTTTTACGAAAAAAAGAAGACCATGTTATTTTACTGGTCTTCCTTTTATTTAAATTTTCAACATTTTTTATTTTTGGGGAATTAGTACATTCCACCCATTCCGCCGCCCATTCCGCCGGACATTCCTGCTGAAGCTTCTTTTTCAGGTTTGTCTGCAACAACTGATTCTGTAGTAAGGACCATTGATGCAACGGATGCTGCATTTTGTAATGCAGATCTGGTAACCTTTGCAGGGTCAACTATACCAGCTTCAAGCATGTTAACATACTTTTCATTCAAGGCATCGAATCCTATGCCAACTTCGCTGTTTTTAAGCTTTTCAACAATAACTGATCCTTCAAGACCTGCATTGGCAGCAATTTGTCTAACAGGTTCTTCCAAAGCTCTTAATACAATCTGTACACCGGTTTTCTCATCACCGGATACAGTCTCAAGCAATTTTTCAACTTTTGGAATAGCATTTATTAAAGCTGTTCCTCCACCAGCTACTATACCTTCTTCAACAGCAGCTTTTGTAGCAGCCAAAGCATCTTCTATTCTCAATTTCTTTTCCTTCATTTCAGTCTCAGTAGCGGCACCAACTTGGATAACTGCTACACCGCCGGAGAGCTTAGCAAGTCTTTCTTGCAATTTTTCTCTGTCAAAGTCTGAAGTTGTCTCCTCAATCTGAGCTTTAATAGAAGCAATTCTCTTCTTAATTTCCTCTTGACTACCTGCACCGTCAACAATAATAGTGTTTTCCTTCTGAACTTTAACCTGTCTTGCTCTACCCAACTGCTCAAGTTTGGTTTCTTTCAAATCCAATCCAACTTCTTCAGTGATAACTTCTCCGCCAGTCAAAATTGCTATATCTTGAAGCATAGCTTTTCTTCTGTCACCGAATCCCGGTGCTTTAACAGCCACGCAAGTAAATGTTCCTCTCAATTTATTGACAACTAATGTACCAAGAGCTTCACCTTCAACATCTTCAGCAATAATAACAAGCTTCTTTCCTTGTTGAACGATTTGCTCCAATATAGGAAGGATTTCTTGAATATTGCTGATTTTTTTATCTGTGATCAAAATATAGGGATCATCCAAAACAGCTTCCATTTTCTCTGTATCTGTTACCATGTATGCAGATACATAACCTCTGTCGAACTGCATACCTTCAACAACTTCCAAGCTTGTTCCCATGGTCTTGGATTCTTCAACAGTGATAACACCATCGTTTGTTACTTTCTCCATAGCGTCAGCTATAAGGCTACCGATAACATCATCGTTAGCTGAAATTGCTGCAACTCTTGCAATATCCTCTTTTCCTTTTACTTTCTGGCTAACTTCCTTAATGCCTTCAACTGCCGCATCAACAGCCTTAGCTATACCTTTTCTGAGTATCATTGGGTTAGCACCGGCTGCAACATTTTTCAAACCTTCTCTGATTATAGCTTGTGCAAGAAGTGTTGCTGTTGTTGTTCCGTCTCCCACTACATCATTTGTCTTTGTAGCAACTTCCTTAACAAGCTGAGCACCCATGTTTTCAAAGGGATCTTCAAGTTCTATTTCTTTAGCAATGGTAACACCATCGTTTGTAATCATTGGTGAACCGAACTTTTTATCTAAAACAACATTTCTTCCTTTAGGACCAAGGGTTACTTTTACTGTATCCGCCAATTTATTGACGCCAACTTCAAGTGCTTTTCTAGCTTCTTCACCGAATTTTATTTCTTTTGCCATAAATCATAAACCTCCTTAATATATTTTAAAATAATGGAAATAGACCATTTCTAGAATCAAACTGCATAGAGGGGAATATTATAACGATAATTAAGCTGCTGACCTATACAATGTATCCGTACAATTTAAACCAAATTTATAGAAATGGCATTCGTAAAATCTTTTGACTGGTATTTATTATATTACTCAACTATCGCCAAGATATCACTTTGTTTTAAAATTGTATACTCCTGACCGTCAAACTTAACTTCTGTTCCGGAGTATTTGCTTGTTATTACTCTATCTCCTACTTTTACTTCCATTTTTATTTCTTTACCGTCCACCACTGTACCCGGTCCTACTGCCACTACTTCAGCTATTTGTGGCTTTTCTTTCGCCGAGCCAGGTAATACTATACCGCTTTTTGTGGTTTCTTCGCTTTCTACCATTTTAACTACTACCCTATCTGCTAAAGGTTTTAATGTCATAAAACAGTACCTCCTCTAATATTATTTATTTTATAATCTAAATAGTTATGTATCAATTTGTTAGCACTCACTTAAAGTGAGTGCTAATTACATTAATAATAATATTATATTACCCGATTTTATATCAAACATTCATTTTTTCAATATTTTATTATTTAGAGACAATAGATGCAAATTAGATTCCTATTAATTCTCTATTCATCAAATTGCTTTAAATTTCTCTCTAAATTATAAATTTGAACTTTTTTCACAGTCTTTTCATTTAGATATTTTTGTTGATGACATTCCTTACTCTGAATATACTTCGTTACAGATATTATAAAAAATACATGTTTCTTGAAAAGCACTTTACTTCCTTGCTTTTTCAAAAAACATGTATGTACTTTTTATATAAAATTGTACTGAAATGTTTTTTCAATATTTAAAATAAAGTCAATTCAACAATATAATTTTTCATAATCCAGTATTAGTATAAGGGATTTGTAAAGTAATAAATACGGTCTTCTTCTACACAATATATTAGATTGTCTCCTCTTGAAAATACTACTTTATGAAAAGTAACGTCTTCTAAATTGCTTGTTATAGTGTCAATTAAAGTGTAACCGTTAGCATCAAACAATAAGAGTTTTTTTCCGTTAAATGCTACAAAATAGTTGCCGTCATTTGAAAAGGCTCCCGTTCTAGGATATGAACCGGTATCAAACTCACCATAGATCTCTTCCAAATCTGTAGCATTGAAATCAAAGATAGTATATCCTTCACCGTTTCCGCCACCGCAGCACAATACCAAATGTTTACCGTCATTTGAAATACTTAAATCTTTTGCGTTTCCGCCGGCATTATTAATAATCTGTTCCGGTTTAAGTTCTTTTGTAACTTCATCGAAAGAATATCTATAAAGCTTACTAGGAACATTTGCCGAATCTGCAAAAAACAAGTTATTATAGTTTGGATCGTATTCTATCAATCCAGCTTCATATACTTTTACCTCAATAGAATTCAGCACCTTTTTCTCTTTTATATCTATTACGCTTATATAGCCACTTGTCCAAGCCTTTGTAATAGCAAATGCTATATCTCCTTCTCCATAGGCTATTCCCTTGTATGAATAGGGAGTTTCGATATAATAAACTGTGTCTTTTTCAACATCAATAACAACAATACTATTCGTATCTTCAAGAGATGCAACAATTCTATTGTTCTCAAAATCAAAACTTAATTTATTCGGTTTGCCTGAGACTTGATATTTAGCTATAACCTCCATATTCAGCACATTGATAATTTTAATTGCATTGTCTGTATCTGCAGTTACAATCCAACCACTAGGCAATGCAATTGGTTTAATCGGTAATAATCTGTCAATATATCCGGACTCTATGTTTCCAATAATGTCGGTAGTATCTTTAATATCCTGAACAGTTATGTTTACAAATGCCGTTTCACTTTCTCCGGCTTCATTGAATACCTTTAACGATATACAGTATTGCCCCACCATATCAGGTACGAATTTAGCTATAGATGAATCTTCATCTTCTATTATACTTTGACTGCTTTCGGGCTTTGAAACCATCTCCCACTTATATTCAAGATAAGTACCGCTTCCCTTATCGCTTGAACTTCCATCCAATGTCAGTCTCAAATCTTTAAGGGCCATCTTATCGCTTACAGTATATGCAGTAGGTCTTTTTAGCACTTGTGGCGGAACAACTTCCGCCTGGGTTATACCGCTTCTATAAACAAGAAGCAATTCCTCTTCTGCATCATATACAATTTTTCCTCCTCTTGAGAATGAAACATTATCATTGCTACCGGCAGTTTTCCCTATTACACCTACTTCATCATGAGTCTCAACATCAAATATTTTCAGCACAAAGCTATTTGATGCCACCAAATATTTGTTGTCAAGAGAAAAATCTGCCGACGTCGGATAGAAACCTACACTCCACTCACCGAATTTATTGGTAATATCTGAGCTATCAATATCAAATAACGTATATCCTTCTTTTCCGTTTCCTCCACCACAAGAAAAGGCAATATGCTTTCCATCATTGGATATAGCCAAATCCTGTCCGTTAGAACCGAGTTCTGTACTGGTTTGAAGTAGTTTCAAATCATATGCGGTCTCATCAAAGGCGTATCTGCTTAATTCACTTGGGCTAGTACCTAAACCAGCTATGATTAACTGGTCTCCAGACTTTTCATAAACCATGGAACCATAATATCCTCTTAGGTTTATGCTGTTTTTTATTTCATTCTTTATTACATCGACTACATAAATCGTTTTGTTACTATCTTTACCTGCCAGTACAAAAGCAGTTCCCTTCTCTCCAAAAGTCATATCCATAATATTGTCTTCTATATTAATATATGTAATTTTTTGTGTTCTAAGATCTATTTTTGCAACAGCATTAGCATCTCCAAGGCTAACCAGCAAGAGTTCTCTTTCAAAGTCAAATTCCATTTTATCCGGTGTACCATCGACAATAAACTCTTTTCCGTGGGTACCTGTAAATACATTCACAAATATGACTTTATTTTGAGTTTTGTCTTTTGCAATTATCCATCCATCCGAAAGAGGAATATAGTCTTTGAAATCATAACCCGTTAAAGATTTTTCTGTAATTGCATTTACATCAATATCATCGGTTGTATCTCCAAATTCTTCAACTTTTACAGTTAAAATCTTTTCATCACTTGAAGCCGAATGATAACTTGCAGTTAATCCCAATACGTAATCCCCTGCCGTATCCGCAGTAAAATTAGGATTCTCAACAAAAGTATTATCTATTAAAGCGTTGCTCCCTGAAGGTTGCGAAATTATTCTCCAACTATAAGATACTGGATACTCCGATGTAACTTTTGCAATAAAATTGCCTAATGGCATATCTAAATACTTGTAAGAAGTCAAGTTGTCAGTATTTAATTCTATAGAAATTGGTGTCGGTTGTGTAGACGGCAAACTATTTACCGGAAAATCTTTGGTTTTACCAAGCAAATATTTTTTAAGCCAGGCATAATCTATCGAATTTACTGCTTCATTACCATCCAAATCCGCAGCTATAATTCCATTTTCATACGGAAACTCTTTTATCATGCCCAAAATATATTTTCGCATGTACACTAAATCTAGAGAATTAACACTGCTATCGCCATTTAAATCCCCGTATACAATTTTGTTTCCAGTTTCAGCCAAAACATTTACAAAGTTTAAAGATGTAGCTTGAACAATTAGTAAAACAATTAGTAAAAACATTACTGCTTTTTTAAAATCGAACATTACATTACCCTCTCGTGTATATTTTTGTATTGAAGTTAATATGCGGCAAAATTATACCAAACTTTTCCCAAATAAGCAACAACATAAAATCAGGTATATCTTTACCAATTGACAGTAATAAACATAGGTATAATAGAAATTAAGAAATGATTCATTTTTATGAAGAGATATGAATTACTCTTTAGGTACAGGGGGTAGTAATACTTTAAACAGGTTTTGGGAGCCAATGTTTACAAACTTGACTTTTCCCATATCCTTAAAGGCTGTTTTGATTTTGGTAAGACCCAAACCGGATTTCATGAATCGTTTTTTGGGATCAAGAGTCAAAAGCCTTTGGTAAAGCCAGGGATTTCGTCTGTTGGGATTGTTCTCGTTTACAAATTTGTAGATGCTGTTTTCTGCAATCAAGGCACCGGGATTACTGATTTCTATATTTTTGTCGGTAATTGAAACAGTAATTCCCCTTGAAATGTCCAAGTAATCGCGATGTGCCAAGGCATTTGCAATCACTTCCTCCAATGCCTCAAAAGGATATTTGTCAACGTTTATTATTTCCTTCAAATAGTCGGAAACCGCATCAAGCATAGTAAGTATGCTGCCGTAAAAAAATTTCGCCTCATTGTTGTATGTCACCTTTATATAGACATGGGGCAAATAAACGGAAGGATTTTTCCCAAACAGCAAAAGACCGCCTATTGTCGGATGGTATCCCTCACCCTCAACGGTCTGTCCTACTATTCCTAATGCTTCAAGAATTATCTCACTCGGGTTGTCGCTAACAACATTTAAAGTCTTGAAAAAACTTCTCAGGAGGTTGTTATCAATCTCACTCATCGGAACATTTTTCAAAATTACAGTCTCATAATTGAGCAGTCCATGCTCTTGAAAAAGGTTGGCCAACTCGCTTCTCCTGGCAAAGTCGGTAGTAGAACCCCTCCTTATATAAAAGGCTCCATTTTGAATCATCTGGTGAGGTTTGTGATGACTCTTGAAAACCGTCAGAACAGCCAATGTTTTACCCTGATAATCAATAAAGTCCAAAGATATGGGTATGGGCGGATCGCAGCGATTGTACAAAATCTGCTGCACCTGTTCCTCTTTGTAGTCGGTTGAAGTAATTCCCAGTATTTTCTTTGTCTTATCCTCCACACCGAAAACTATATAGCCCCTTCCGCCCCTTGAATTGGCCATTGCTATAACGTCTTTCGTCAGTTCCTTTTTCTCGCTTTCTGTGGATAAATTCAGTGTTGCCTTAAAGTCGAGCTTCGGACCTTCTTCTCTCCTAAGCAGACGTTCCAGTTTGTATTTATCCAAGACTACACCTCCAAAGAGTGGTTACCTTCTCTTTCCAAGCTCATCGAATATATCGTCAAAAGTAATTCCTCTCTCAACCATCAACACCGTCAAATGGTATATAAGATCGGAAATTTCATATATAACTTCGCCATTATCGGGATTCTTTGAAGCTATAATAACTTCGGCAGCCTCTTCTCCCACCTTTTTTAGTATCTTATCTATGCCCTTGTCGAAAAGATAGTTGGTATATGAACCTTCCTTGGGATTTATCCTCCTGTCCACCACAACATCGTACACTTCTTTGAGTATTTTTGACTTGTCTCCATATACACTCTTTTCATCAAACACCTTCTCGGAAGTTTCCTTTATACCGTCTTTATCAAGCTCTCTATAGAAACAAGAGTAATGTCCCGTATGGCAAGCCGCCTCCACCTGCTCCACCTTGATTAAAAGGGCGTCGCCATCACAGTCCAAATTGACCGATTTAATTATCTGGAAATGGCCCGAGGTTTCACCTTTAAGCCACAGTTTATTCCTGCTTCTGCTGAAATAATGCACTTTTCCTGTTTCCATCGATTTTATGAAAGCCTCTTCGTTCATGTAAGCCATCATAAGCACTTCATTGGTCTTGTAGTCCTGAGTTATTACAGGCACCAAGCCATTACCGTCAAATTTAATTTGGTCCAATAATTCTTTCATATTCAATATCCCCCAATTTTATTCCTTATATCCTTACTTCAATTCCTTTTTGTTTCAAATAATTTTTTAAGTCCATAATTTCTATCTCCCTGAAGTGAAACAGTGATGCAGCCAGTACCGCATCCGCCTTCCCATCCACCAAGGCCTCATAGAAATGTTCCATAGTTCCCGCTCCGCCTGAAGCTATCACAGGAATTTTTACACTTTCGGAAATTTTTCTTGTCAGCTCAATATCATAACCGGCTTTTGTTCCGTCACAATCCATGCTTGTAAGCAAAATTTCCCCGGCTCCCATCTTTTCGGCCTCAATTGCCCATTCTACGGCATCCTTTCCGGTATTGATCCTTCCGCCGTTTAAATAGACCTCCCAACCGGAGTCGTCACTGCGTCTTTTTGCATCTATGGCAACTACAACGCATTGGCTTCCGAAGCGCATTGCAGCTTCGGATATCAACTCGGGCCTTCTCACAGCCGCAGAGTTTACCGAAATTTTATCGGCACCGGCTTTAAGTATCTGACGAAAATCTTCCACAGTCCTTATACCTCCACCTACGGTGAAAGGGATAAACACCTGCTCGGCAACTCTGCTTACAACATCTAGCATTATATTTCTTGCATCGGAAGTTGCCGTAATATCCAAAAAAGTCAGCTCATCCGCACCGGCTTTATCGTAATATGCCGCAATTTCCACAGGATCACCGGCATCTCTTATATTAACAAAATTAACTCCCTTAACAACCCTGCCGGCATGTACGTCAAGGCAGGGAATAATACGTTTAGTCAGCATTTCAAACTACTCCTTATAACAGCGTTCAACAGAAACCTCGACTTATTTTATCGACCTATTTCAATCGCTTCTCTTAAATCGACGTCTCCGGTATATAGAGCCCTTCCGACTATCACGCCGGAAACTCCAACTTCTTTCAGGTTTTTAATATCTTCTATTTTACCAACTCCACCGGATGCTATAATATCTATACTTACAGCCTTCACCATTTCTTCCATGGCTTTTAAATTAGGTCCGGTTAGCATTCCGTCCCTTGATATATCAGTGTAAATGATTGTTTTAACTCCCAAATCCTCCATCTTTTTAGCAAAATCCACTGCCTTGAATTCACTGGTTTTTTCCCAGCCTTCAATGGCTACCAGGCCGTCTTTTGCATCTATTCCTATAACCACATTGTTTTCAAAAGTTTTAACTGCACGTTTGACAAGCTCGGGATCCTTAACTGCTGAAGTACCGAGAATTACTCTTTCGATTCCCTTGCTTAAGATAGTCTCAATCATCTCTATAGTGCGGATTCCTCCACCCAACTGAACAGGAATTCCCGTTTTCACAGCTATTTCACTGACAACAGCAATGTTTTGTGCTTTTCCTGTCCTCGCACCGTCCAAATCCACCACATGCAGATACTGTGCACCGCATTTCTCCCACTTAAGTGCCATCTCCACGGGGTTATCGGAATATACCGTTTCCTTGTTAAACTCACCTTGGGTAAGTCTTACACATCTGCCTTCTCTAATATCCACTGCGGGATAAATAATCATTATCCAACCCTCCTGAATACATCGGTGCTCATTAACATTGGCAGTCTGCCAGGTTAATATACACCTTTATTTTAAATTTCCAATCTGCTTACATTTTACTTTTCAGCTTTGCCACTTTTGCAAAATTCTTTAACATACTAAGCCCCACTTCTCCGCTCTTTTCAGGGTGAAACTGGGTTGCAAACACGTTTCCCTTCTGAACAGCCACAGCAAAATTAATTCCGTAACTGGTTCGTGCGGTTACAATATCCTCATCGGGAGTATCCAAATAATAGGAATGGACAAAATAGACATACGGAGCTTTTGGCAAGCCGTCAAATAGCGGTGAATTGCCCTTTATGTCAAGCAAATTCCATCCCATATGAGGCACCTTTAAGTTCATATTTTGCGGAAGCTGGCGAATTGCCCCCTTTAGGATGTTCAATCCCCGGACGTTTTCCCCGCCCTCCTCACTGCATTCAAACAAAAGCTGCATCCCCAGACATATACCTAAGAAGGGCTTGCCATTGTCAATTACAGTGCGGATAACATCTATCATGCCATGTTTCTCGAGATTGTCCATAGCATCGGCAAAGGCTCCAACCCCCGGCAGTATAACCGCATTAGCATTCAGTATGAAATCTTTATCGGAAGATACCTGTGCATCATATCCTATAAAGTGCAAAGCTTTTTCCACGCTTCTCAAATTTCCAACTTTGTAATCTATAACTGCTATCAAAGGCTTCACTCCAAACAATACAAAAATCTTAGAAATCCATAAAACAACCAACACTCCATTTAACAGGGAATGTTCAAAAATATAATGCTTTAGCCAAATTCATTCCCAGATTAAAAGGAGTGCCTGTTCATTAATCCAACTTTTTACCGGTTAACCGCTCATATGCCTCTATATACTTAAGCTCGGTATTCCTAATAACATCCTCAGGCAATTCCGGTGCCGGGGGCTTCTTGTCCCAATTTATCGATTCAAGGTATTCCCTAAGGAACTGCTTGTCGAAGCTCTTTTGCGGACGTCCCGGTTCGTACTCCTTCATATCCCAGAACCTTGACGAATCGGGGGTAAACAATTCATCTGCAACTATAAGTTTGCCGTCGGAAATACCGAATTCAAACTTGGTATCGGCAAGGATAATTCCTTTGCTTTCAGCATATTTGCTTGCCTTGTTATACAAAGCAATACTTATCTCCTTAAGCTGTTTGGCAAGATCTGTACCTATTACATTACAGAGTTCTTCAAAACTAACATTTTGGTCGTGTCCCTCGGAAGCCTTAGTTGACGGTGTAAAAATAGGTTCCGGTAGTTTGTCTCCCTGTCTTAAACCTTCTGGAAGTTTTATACCGCATATGCTTCCCGTCGCTTTATAGTCCTTAAGCCCGGACCCTTCAAGATAACCTCTGACTATACACTCCGCTTCCACCATCTTTATCTTCTTTACCAGCATGGACCTGCCCTGAAGCTCTTCTTTGAACTGTGACAGTCCTTCGGGATACTGGCTTACATCGGTGGTAATTACATGATTGTCAACAATGTCTTTTGTGTAGTCAAACCAGAACTCTGAAATACTGTTTAAAACTTTTCCCTTATTGGGGATGAGATTTGGAAAAACCACATCAAAAGCGGAAATTCTGTCGGTAACCACAATAAGAAGCTTATCCCCCAAATCATAAACATTTCTAACCTTGCCTTTAATATGCAACGGCAATTTAATAAAATCTGTGTCGTTTATCAACATACCCTTTTACACTCCTACCAATAAAATTTATATAATAACAACTTTAATTAACTTGTCAATTCAAGTCCAAAAATTCATTTTACGGGTATTATCCATACACTTGAAACAGGCATTTTAACCTATCACCTATAGCGAACCCTTAGTAGACATAACACCATTGATTCTTTCATCAATCGTTACAGCCTGATCCAACGCTCTTCCAAAAGCTTTAAAAATAGCTTCAACAATATGATGTGTATTGCTTCCGTAAAGCAGCTTAATATGTAAATTCATTCCGGCATTAAAAGCAACTGCCCTAAAAAATTCCTCCACCAGCTCGGTTTCCATATTTCCAAGCTTTTCAGCCGGTAGGTTTACATCGAAAACCAGAAAAGGCCTTCCGCTTAAGTCCAATGCTACCAAAGCCAATGACTCGTCCATGGGAACAAAGCACGAACCGTATCGCTTAATGGACTTTTTATCTCCCAAAGCTTCTTTTATGGCCTGTCCCAATACAATACCCACATCTTCAACGGTATGGTGGGCATCGACATGAAGATCGCCTTTTGCACCCACTTCCAAATCAAATAACCCGTGCTTTGCAAACAGCTCAAGCATATGATTCAGAAATCCCACTCCGGTATCAATACTACTTTTGCCGGAACCGTCAAGATTTATGTCAAGCTTTATCTCCGTTTCACCGGTTTTTCTACTGATTTGAGCTTTTCTTTCCATTGTACGGTTGCCTCCAAACACATCATTATAAATATTTTATATTATAGCAGAACAAGCTTTCCAATTCTACTACATGTTTATTTAAAATTTAAAACAAGTTTCGATTTTATAAACAGCTTCAATCGCGTATCTTAAAGCAGCCAAAGGATGCTAAACCCGACTGACGACATCTTTAAGCTCTTCAAGCAATATGTCGTTTTGTTCTTTACTGCCCACAGTAATTCTAATATATTTACCCAGTACCGGATCACCATAGCCTCTTACAAGTATTCCCCTTCTCTCAAGTTCTTTCGCTGCCGACTGTGCATTGGGTAACTTTACAAGAATGTAATTGGCACCCGACGGGAAAATCGACACACCTTCAATCTTTTCAAGTCCTTCGGCCAAATATGCCCTTTGCTCAATCAAATATTTGATCTGTCTGTCTATTTCGTCCCTTGCTTCAAGAACCAGTTTTGCAACCAATTGGGATAGGGAGCTTATATTATAGGGTGGCTTTACCTTGTTGATTTCATTAGCCATTGCCTTGCCGCTTAACGAGTATCCGCACCGAATTCCTGCAAGACCATAGGCTTTTGACAATGTACGAAGTATTACCAGGTTTTCGAATTTCGGTAAAAGCTCAACTGCCGATTCCTCAGTAAACTCCGCATAGGCCTCGTCAACTACTATAACGGTATTTGAACATGCAGCACAAATCTTCTCAATGTCCTTTAGGGAAATCAAATTTCCGGTAGGATTGTTGGGAGTGCAAAGAATAACCATCTTTGCCCCTTCACTTTTAGCTTTGTCTATAAACTCATCGATATCGTACTCAAACCTGTTTTCCTCCCTTAGTGGAACCTCTACAGCAGTACCGCCTCCGATAACAGTATCTATCTTATACATTCCAAAGGAGGGAACAGGATAAACCACTTTGTCACCCTTACCCACAAAGGTGTTAACCAATACCTGTATCAACTGATCCGAGCCCGTTCCCACTACAATACCTTCCATTTCGACTCCCCAGTAAGCCGACAATGTCTTTCTAAGCTCAATGGAGTCGGTATCGGGATATAGGTTCAATTCGGGTCCTTTCATTATTATATCTGCAAGCTTTTTTCTTACGCTCATGGGCAAGTCAAACGGGCTCTCATTGGCATCGAGTTTAACTCTGTACGGTACTTGATTTGCAGTATAAGGTATAAAATCTTTAAGTTCAGGCCTTACTAAATCGCGTATCATTGCATTCTCTCCTTTCATAAAAATACTGAAGGATATCCATATATCCGTGTTTATTAGCTTTATGTTGTTTTAAAACGGTATACATAAAATATATGGAGAGCAAACCGTTTCAAATCCGTTCGCTCCATAAAGGGTTATCACTCAAACCTAACCCTAATGGCGTTGGCATGTGCCTTAAGCCCCTCTGCCTCGGCAAACAGTATCACATCATCTTTCACTTTTTGCAGAGCTTTTCTGGAATAGGATATTATGCTTGACTTCTTCATAAACTCCGAAACATTTAGCGGTGAAAAAAATCTTGCTGTTCCACTGGTGGGCAAGACATGGTTAGGTCCTGCGTAATAGTCACCCAAAGATTCCGATGAGTAATTTCCCAGGAAAATGGCACCGGCGTTCTTTATATAGCCTAAAAGGCCAAAAGGTTCACTCACGCAAAGTTCGAGATGTTCAGGTGCAATCTTGTTTACAACTTCAATTGCACTATCCATGTTGTCAACCACAATAATTGCACCAAAGTCCTTCAAAGACTTCTCGGCCATTTCTTTTCTCGGGAGCTGATTGAGTTGAATTTCCAGTTCCTTCTTAACCTCTCCGGCCAACTTTTCCGAATCGGTTACCAATATTGCCGATGCCAGTGCATCGTGTTCCGCCTGTGAAAGCAGATCGGCCGCTACAAATCTCGGATTTGCCGTTTCATCGGCTACAACCGTTATTTCACTTGGCCCCGCAATCATATCTATGTCACAGTAACCATAGACAATCCTTTTAGCCAAAGCGACATATATATTACCCGGACCCACAATCTTATCCACCCTCGGTATGGATTGCGTTCCAAAGGCCATTGCAGCGATTGCCTGTGCACCACCAACTCTATATATCTCATCCACACCCGCCTCATTGGCTGCAACTAAAACGGCAGGATTGATTCCTTCGATTCCTCCCGGAGGAGTAACCATTATTACCTTTTTTACTCCGGCAACCTTGGCCGTAACGGCACACATAAGAACTGAGGAAGGATAGGCTGCAGTTCCGCCGGGAGAATAGATGCCTACTACTTCAAGCGGGTTATATAATTGACCCAATATAACACCGTCTTCCTCCGTAGCAAACCATGACTTTTCCAGCTGCTTTTCATGAAACCGTGCGATGTTCTTTTTTGCCCTTTTTATTACCTCTATAAGTTCTTTGTCAACCTTTTTATAAGCCTCATCAATCTCTGCTTGAGTTACCTTTATATTATTGGAGTTAAGTTCTGTCTTGTCAAACATGGCAGTATACTCGAAGACGGCCTTGTCTCCATTTTTTTTGACATTATTTATAATATCCAAAACTCTGTCTTGCACATCTCCATACTCAATCTGGCTTCTTGACGTTAGTTTATTGAAAATATCGCTATCCTTGTTCGCCCTTAAATCTATAAACTGTATCATTATATCACCTCTTCTCCAATTCTCTTCTTATACCGTCCACTATATTGTTTATTCGCTCGCTTTCCATCTTCATACTTACCCTGTTAACTATAAGTCTTGCACTTATATCGGCGATGTGTTCCAACACCACCAGTCCGTTTTCCTTCAATGTCCTTCCGCTTTCCACCAAGTCCACTATCACTTCCGACAATCCTACCAGCGGTGCAAGCTCCACAGAACCGTTCAACTTGATTATCTCAATAGACTCTCTCTTCTTAAGCTCAAAGTATTCCCTGGCAATTCGGGGATATTTTGTCGCCACTCGCTTATTGTTGAATTGGTCCAACTTCCCCTGAAGTTCGGCAGGGCCTGCCACTACCATTTTGCATGCGGCAAAGCCCAAGTTCAGCACCTCGTAGAGATGCCTCCCCTCTTCGAGAAGTGTATCCTTACCCACAATTCCTATATCTGCAGCTCCGTACTCAACATAAGTAGGTACATCGCTTGGCTTTGCAAGGAAGAACTTAATTTTATTTTTCTCATCGGTTAAAATAAGCTTTCTCGATGAACCTTTAAGTTCAGTACAATCCAACCCGATAGCTTCAAAAAGCTCAACCGAAAGCTCTGTAAGCCTTCCTTTCGATAATGCTATAGTTAAATACCTCATATTCTACCTCCTTAAAAGCTCATCTATAGTAACGGTTGAAATTTCATCTTTTTCGATATTATGTATTTCAATCCTCTGCCCATCAAGAATGTTGATTATCCCGCCTATTTCCTTCACACGGGCATATTGCTTCAAGTCCTCAATTCCGCTTCCGGTAACATCAATCTCCACCACAAGTCCTTGATTTCTTAACGCTTGGCAAACTTCAAAAGCAGTCTTTCTGCCTTCCTCCCTATAGCAAATGAGACTGTCTATCGAAGGCTTTTCCGAGTCAATCTTCTGACGCTCCAAGGCCATCATTATCATATTTATACCCAACGAAAACCCGGTGGCGGGACTAACCTTGCCAAACTTTTCAACCAGATTGTCATACCTTCCTCCGCTTAATATGGGGAATCCTACACCGTAGGTAAAACCTCTGAAAATAATACCGGTATAATAATTTAAGTTAGGTACCATTCCGAGGTCTATGGATACATATTGGTTAAGTCCGTAATCCTCCAGAATTTTTAGCACCTTTCTCAAATTTTCGAGTGCGGTTATTGACTTTTTGTTAAGAGAATATTTTTCAACCCTATCTATGACGTCCAAGGAGCCAAACAGTCCCGGGAGACTCAATACTAGTTCCTTTAAATCCTCCCGTATATTATGTGCCTTTACCAGTTCCTCCACTGCAAGATAATCCTTTCGGTCGATTAAAGCTCGCATTTGCTCGGTCTCTTCAGCAGAAAGTCCCGTTTCCTCCATCAAACCTTTGAAGAAGTCCACTTGTCCTATGTCTATCTGAAAATTTTCCAATCCAGACACTTTTACCGCCCTTATTGCCGTTGCAATTATTTCCGCATCGGCCTCCGGCGAATTTACTCCCAAAAGTTCCACTCCAGCCTGGGTAAATTCCTTTTGCTTGCCTCCTCCGAGCTCTTTATAGTTAAAGGCATTACCGATATAAAAAAACCTCAACGGATAATTGGCATCTTTAAACTTGGTTGCTGCAAGCCTTGCTATGGGAATGGTAATATCCGGCCTCAAAACCAGTATACGCCCTTGATTGTCGAAAAATTTAAACATGGTCTCCTGTGCAGTAATTCCATCCTCGGCAAGAAAAACATCATAAAACTCAACATTAGGCGTTTCGACTTCATAAAAGCCGGAACTTCTAAATACTTTCCTAATCTTATTTTCCAAGTTCCTTTTAACGAAGCACTCATTTACAAGCACATCCTGAACACCTTCAGGAGTATATATTTTCCATTTAGTCAATTTTCGCACCTCACTTTAATACTTTATCACGTTAAAGTTATAAATTAATGAATTAAAATAATTATAGTATAACTATTATCATCTGTCAATAAAAAAAATAAAAAGCCCTCTAAATAAATCTCATGGGCTATCTACGCCCCTTCGATTTCCAAGGCTTTCACAGCCTTAGAAAACCTCTAATACAATAAGCCCACCGAAAGTCGGTGGGCTTATTGCAATGTTACATATATAGAACAGTCCGCAGGTAAATTCAGACTAGTTCCCTGTTTTATTTATTTTTTCCCAAGTAATGTTTTTCTCATATGTCCGAAATCCAGTGAATTTACATCTCCGTCTCCGTTTACATCGCCAGCTATTTGCCAATAAGTATAGCTGGGCACTCTACCGGTTACCAAATATACTCTCAGTGTTGCAAAGTCCAGTGAATCAAATCTACCGTCTCCATTAATATCACCCTTGACAATGTCTGCTGTCGGTGTAGGAGTCACATTGCTTACCGGTGTTGGAGTGGGTGTTGTAGTATTTACGCGTGTCGGTGTGGGAGTCGGAACTTGCGGTGTATTGTAGTAATCACCCAGCGAAATACCGTTCTTACCGAGAGGTATCTGATGATCCAGACCTATAAATTTACCGTCATTAGTTTGCCATAAAGCTTTCTTTAATAATCCGTATTTAGCTTCATCCCATGTAGACCAATCATTTCCGACCAATCCACCGGTATCACCGGAATTCGGGTTTATGCACCAGAAAGTATGATGGATACGGTTTTGTACTATGTAATCTCTGAGCAATTCCATCCACTTCTGATTTTTTCCGCCGTCCATATGTCCGCCCCACTCACCTATCAAAAGCGGTGCAATATTTTGGTCATGTATGTATGCCCAAGTATCATACCAGTAATCATCCAACAATGTCTGCATTGTAAAATTCTTTTCAAACCATGGCTGTGCATAAACGGAAGGACCGTAGTCATGGGGTGAATATACTATTTGACTGTTTAGCGGGCCTAAATCTATAGGATAATCTTTAACTCCTCTAAGATTACCGCCCCACCATGCAGAATACCATGGCGATGCATCTCCGGTAGCTCCCCAAATATCTGGTGTATCATAAGTGTAACCCTTTTCGGTCTTAGGATATTGCTCAACACCTTCAATAACTATCAACATATTGGGGTTTACATCAAGTATTGCCTTTGCACATCTTTCTGCGGCATATTTCCAGTTGTTCTCATCTTTGGAATTATCCCATTTAGCTATATCGGAAGGACATTTGTTCCCTGTATAGCCTCGCTTTCCATGAGGCTCATTTTTCAAATCTATTGCCAAGATAGTGTCGTCATTTTTATATTTTTCTGTAAGCCATACCAAAGTGTCAATCCACATTTGGGTGGTTACCACACCTGCTGTTTCTGTCGCCTTGCCATACCACAATTCATAATTGTGCCCGGAATTATTGGCATCGGGACTATGTACGTCAATCATAACTTTTATTCCAAGCTCTTTACAGTAGCCCATTATTATGTCGAATATCTCCATGCTGTTTTTAGGACCATCGGTTTCAGGATCGTAAAAATCAGGGTTAAGAGTAAAGGAAGGATTATTGCTTGCCGTAACGCTTGAAACCTTGTTCGGTTTACCTTTCATCCAACTGTATAAAAGTTCAGTGGAAATGGGTACTCTTAAGAAATTTATTCCCCTGTTGGCTATGTCAGTTAGAATCTTCTTGACATCATACCATGCACCGTGAAAAACGTTTTCACTGCAGTTGAATCCAAACCAGTTGGCACCGGTAAGCCAAACTTCATTTCCATACATATCGTAAATCTTATTTCCTCTACAATGTAACCAGTCATCATTGTTGGTGTCCACTGCCTGCACTTTCAGTCCAGTGTTTGAAGATATGAAGCAACCGGTGGCAATTGTTAGTGCAGCAGTAAACGCAACAATTTTTTTGCCAATTTTCATAAACCTCTCCCCTTTAAAATTTTGTACTATATATAAATTTGACAAAGTAGACGTATTAAATATTTAGCAAAAAGCTAAATAAGCCATGTAACATATTTTTCATATGTTCTTTTATATTAATTCGAATGATTAGTAGTTCTTAGGGGGCGTCAAGTGATAGAAAGATAACATTTTTTTGAGCAAACAGTTTAAAGAACATAGAAAACCTTCTATTATTATTTTATTAAACATTTAACATTAAATCAACATAAAAAATTTCAATCCCTTCTAAGTCTAAACTCCATTCCTCTGCGAAGTTTGAAAACTCCATCCATATATCCTGCCACTGCGGCCAAACCGTATCCGCATAATATGAAAAATGAAGGAAGGATAAAATATCTATATCTAGTTTGGATTTCAATAAACAAATATATTGCAAAGTTGGCGGTTATAAGCAGCATTATTATAAGCAAATTCCAATCGTCCCTTTTGTTTTTTATCGACAGGATAACGGTAATACACACTAAAAACATTACCAATGAATACTGGATCTTTTCCAAACGGATAATTAAATTCTCTTTGTCTGCAGTCAAGGTAGTCCCCGGAACTGCAAAGTAAATTGTACTGTCATTATCGACCCACATGGCATTAAATTTCCTTACCATCAATTCAATCAATTCACGCTTATTGCTGAGTCTATTGCGTATTATATCCTTCTCGAGCCGGTATAAATCTTCACCGACAGGACATCCCAAAAGAATTTTCACATCTTCCTCGGAATACCCCCCATTTGTAGAAGGATTTAACCCAACCATAAATTTCCAATAAACATTGCGGTTACCGAAATTATAATCGGTAATATCCAATGCTTTTAGCACATAGCTGAACAACTGAACAATTAAAATAAAGGAAAATGCAAAAACCGCAATTTTAGAGAGCATGGAAACAATGTCCGACGACTTTATCCTCCGGCTTCTGCTAAATATTTCTCTTTGTTTTAGCAACTTCGCAATATTGCATAATACAAGTCCCACTGCAACAACACATAAAGTAAAACTACCTTCAGGCCTCATAATATGCCCTATTGCTATTGAGATTCCTGAAAACAAATAATTAGCCCATCCTTTTCCATAGACAATTATCAATATTCCCAAATATATAAAAAATGCAGACACAACCTGGTTGGTATAAAGTGAATTAATTATAATGGAGTGTATATATATTGCATAAAGAAAACTTGAAATGCGGGCAGCTTTTTCGTTAAAAATTTTTGCTGCAATGAAATATATCAATATCGTAATTCCCAAAGACATGATCACATTAGACACTTTAACAACCAAAATATTGCTTCCGAATAAAAGATACAAAACAGCACAATATACAGAAAATCCCAGTTGATACACCCAGACATTGAAGTACTCAATAGCCTTCAACTCAGAGTTGCGTCCTTCCAGGATAAGATTTGCAGCCTTATTCAGCAAGCTGAAATCCGATACCGGATCTGTATCGGCATAAAATATCCATATCAATCTCAAAGTAATCGCCAAGACTGCAAGTGCCAATAGAAACAGCCATCTTCGCCTTATCTTATATATCAAACAGGAAAAAAGCAATACTGCCGCCAAATATATCACTGCATATCCATACAATTTGCCATCTATCCTTTGGGTATTTGCAAAAGCCAGCCAAAAGAAAACCAACCCAAACAGTACAAAAAACAAAGTTTTTATCTTATCGCCAAGCTTTACCAAAACTCCGGACATTCTCCACCTCATCAAGATTTATAATATTTATACCACTCAGTATATTTTTCGGCTAAATAATTTAAAACTCATAACCAATTTTTCGGCATTTATTTGAATTCATAACTGCCCCTCCACTTAATGGAATCACCTTTTCCCAATATTTTATCTTTACCGTTTACAAGATTGAAATAGGTTTTCCCATAATCCTGGGAAAATATAGTCGGTTTGTCATGGGATAAATATTCAAAATTTCCCAGGCCGTAATTTGTATCCAAGGTTACAATCAATCTACAGGTGTCGTCTTTCGATATGAGCTTAAAGGAATTTGCAATGTTATTTTCATTGTAAGGACCCGAATCGGAAAACTCTTTACACTTAGCAGCAATGCCGTTGCTGTATTCAATCCGTTCAAAGTCTCCATTCTGTACCTGCAGCCCGTAATACAATTCCAGTAAGGCTTTTTCCAATGCAGTCGTAACCACTTCAACTTCTACTCTATTAGGTGAAATATTGTATTTTACATGCTCTTTCAAAACATTTAGCTTTATATCTCTAGTATTGTAAGCTTGAATATAATTGATCACTTCTATTTCAACATTGTCGCAATAATATACTCTATTTTCCTTTAATTCCGTGTCTTCTACCTTTACACTGATACTCTCCATAAATGCCGTAGGCTCTTCTTTCCCATTGACGGTATTTCCATGCCAGCCACCTGTAAAATCAGACTTACCTCCATCATCGTACTCCATGGCTTTGACCAGATATGGACCTATCCAATCGGTACATGCCGAAACAAATTTTGTGCCATGATTCACTCCCCAAGGTATTACTTCGTCAGTATAATTGTCACCTAGATATATTGATTTTATGCCTACAAGATTGTTGACTCCGCATTTTCCGAATACCAGGTGCATATCGGTATTTTTCCGGTATCTATATGAAATGAAGATATCGTTGCCGTTCTTTTGCACCGCCATAGCATAACGTATAGGCACCATATTCCTTTGAGCAAGCTCTAGTATCAAGGCCATCCCGACAAATATTACGAATATAGTAAAATACCTACACCTACTTGAAAACATTATATGTATTCCTCCAAATTCCACTACTATTGAATTTTACTGTAATTAAAATTCTATTATAAGTATTCTACCCATTAAATAAATTTAACATAATTGTAAAAGAGACTCATTTCAATGAGTCCCTTTTCAAAATCATTACCTGATTTCTTTTTCATAACCGTTTGAATTAATTTTGAAGTCTTCCGAAGTTCCTGCGATGAAGCCTTGCAGGTATTTTGCCTTGTTTACTATATCCCCGAAGCTTTCCATATCCAGCTCCTCAGTAAACTCAACGCTTTTACCCGCTTCTATCACCATATCCATCAATATCATAATAAACATTTTATCCATTGACCAGGTGTATAAGATTTCTCTCTTTTCGTCAAGCAGTTTAAAGTCGTACTTTTGTCCCGAGGTCTGTATTGTTATGTCCTTATCGGTATTGTTGGTGATTTTCAGCTTCATTTTAAAGGATTTTGCTGTCTTTTCATAATCGGTCTCCACAACTACTTTCTTTTCCTTTTCGGTTGATTCTCCATTTATCTCTTTTTCATATCCGTTCACATCAATTTTAAAGTCTTCCGAAGTTCCTGCGATGAAGCCTTGCAGGTATTTTGCCTTGTTTACTATATCCCCGAAGCTTTCCATATCCAGTTCCTCAGTAAACTCAACGCTTTTACCCGCTTCTATTACCATATCCATCAAAATCATAATAAATGATTTATCCATTGACCAGGTGTATAAAATTTCTCTCTTTTCGTCTAGCAACTTAAAGTCGTATTTCTGTCCCGAGGTCTGTATTGTTATGTCCCTATCGGTATTGTTGGTAATTTTCAGCTTCATTTTAAAGGATTTTGCTGTCTTTTCATAATCGGTCTCCACAACCACTTTCTTTTCCTTTTCGGTTGATTCTCCATTTATCTCTTTTTCATATCCGTTCACATCAATTTTAAAGTCTTCAGAGGTTCCTGTAATAAAGCCCTGCAGGTATTTTGCCTTGTTAACTACATCCCCGAAACCTTCCATATCCAGTTCTGCACTGAACTCAACACTTTTACCCGCTTCTATTACCGTATCCGTCAACGCCATAATAAACATTTTATCCATTGACCAGGTGTATAAGATTTCTCTCTTTTCATCGAGCAGTTTAAAATCAAACTTCTGTCCCGATGTATGGTTTATTGTGATGTTCTTATCGGTATTGTTGGTAATTCTAAGCTTCATTATAAAGGATTTGGCACTCTTTTCATAGCCGGTCTCCACAACTACTTTCTTTTCCTTGACATTTTCCAAACTATCCAGTAGTTTTTCCAATACAACCAATGCTTCCGCCCTTGTTGCCTTTCCTTTAGGATCAAATATGTTCTTACCCTTGCCCCTTATAAATCCAAGCTTTGTTGCTTCCTTAACAGCCTTCTTGTAATTTTGGTCAATATTCTCGTCGTCGGAATAGTCGGTGGACTCATCTAGCTCAGCAAATGCAATATCAAATTTGTATCTGTATCCGTTTATGAGGTAATTAACCATCTCTTCGCGGGTTATTTGAACCTCAGGTCTGAAATTTTCCCTGTCATCGACAATATTCAGTACTGCAAGATCATACAACTGGGATGCAAACCAGTCATCGTTTTTTACATCACTAAAGAATTCATTGATATCGGGTGCTTTGAAATAGTTCACTTCAATGTCGAGAGTTTTATGTAAAGCGGCTATAAACTCCGACCTCTTCATCTTTTCGTCGGGCAGGAATTTCCCGTTGCCGAAACCTTTAATCAACCCCTTATCGGACATCTTGGTAATTACATCCTTTGCCCAGTGATTTCCGATGTCGGTGAACTCAACCTTCTGTTCAGCCTTATTATCATTTCCAGAATTTGCACCCACCATTACAGTGGTATTGGCGACCAAAAATACCATCGCCGTAAAAACCAATAACAATCTTTTCATATAAAATCCCTCCAAACAATTTATCTTTTATTTTTATTAGGTTTTTTAGCGTTTATACAATTTAGACGCACTAAAAAATATTTTGTTCCAGACATTTTTGAATAATAAAAAATTTATGTCAAATTTACTGCTCCTTTCATAAATCCTCATTTATTTTTACATAGAAAAAATATCCCCCCAAATCCGAAAAAGATTTAGAGGGATATGAACAATTTTTCATCCTATCTTGGACAACTTTGCGAAGGAAGCCATCAGCCGTTTCATTCCGGTACCCTTAAAATGAATCTCCAACATTAAGTCGTCTTTCTCTTCCACTATCTTGGTTATTATACCTACACCGAACTGCTTGTGTTCAACCTGGTCTCCCACACTGAAACTTGTAGCTGCCACTCTAGGTTTTGAAGTATCGGTGAAGGTAGAGATTCTGCTCTTGGAGAAATTACCGAAACTTTCAGTCCTATATGTTCCCGTATTGCTTCTTGAGGTAGAGGCCTCCATTTCGTTGCTGTCCATCAATTCAGGGGGAATTTCTCTCAAAAACCTCGACATTCTATTATATGTAGTATTACCGAACAAAGTCCTGGTAAAAGTATTTGTCATATACAATTTTTGTTTTGCCCTGGTAATACCGACATAGCAAAGCCTGCGTTCTTCTTCAAGCTCACTCTCGTCAGCCATTGACCTGTAACCCGGAAAAATCCCCTCTTCCATTCCCACCATGAATACAACAGGAAATTCAAGACCTTTTGCACTGTGCAAGGTCATAAGCACTACACAGTCACTGTTTTCATCCATATTGTCAATATCGGTAACAAGGGATACATTGGCAAGAAAGTCCTCAAGGCTCTGCCCCCCATCCCTTTGCTCAAATTCCAACGCTACGGAAATCAATTCCTTGATATTTTCGATTCTAGCCTGGGCCTCAAGAGTATCCTCTTGTTCATAGCTCTTCTGTATACCCGATTGTTCTATAACTTCCTGTATCAATTCCGATACCTTCATTGAATCCTTTAACACACGCAGCCTTGATATCATCGCCACAAAACCTTCCAGCTTTGAAGCTGCTCTCGCAAGCTCAGGTATTTCCGAAGCCGAGGAAATAATTGAAAAAATACTTACACCCTTGCTATTGGCAATTCTCTCCGCAGTATCCAAAGTGGTAGTACCGATACCCCTCTTAGGCTCGTTTATACATCTCTTAAGGCTTACATTGTCGGAAGGATTCTGAATTAAACGCAAATAAGCCAGGAGATCTTTAATCTCCTTACGGTCATAGAATTTCAAGCCTCCGAAAATCTTATATGCAATTCCCTCTTTCATAAGCATTTCTTCCAATACACGGGACATTGCATTTATTCTGTACAGGATTGCAAAATCCTTATACTGCATATTCTTGGTAGTACTGAGCTTCTTTATTTCACTGGCAATAAAATATGCCTCTTCATGTTCATTTGCACATAGGCAGTGCTTGATCTTTTCCCCACCTTTATTTTCAGTCCATAGTTTCTTGTTCTTCCGCCCAAAGTTATTCTTTATAACATTGTTTGCGGCATCAAGTATGGTCTGGGTGGATCTATAGTTCTGCTCAAGCTTTATAATTTTACAGTCTTTAAATTCCTTTTCGAAATCCAAAATATTGCGGATATTGGCACCTCTCCATCCATAAATGGATTGGTCGTCATCTCCCACCACACACAAATTCCTGCTTCTTTGCGAAAGCATGCTTATCAGTGAATACTGTGCCGTATTGGTATCCTGATACTCATCCACAAGTATGTATTTAAACTTTCTCTGATAATATTCCAATACATCGGGATGCGTGGAAAAAAGTTTAATGGTAAGCATGATAATATCATCAAAGTCCAAGGCATTGTTTTGTTTTAACTTCTTTTGATAAAGCTCATATATCTTAGCTATTTTAGACATACGAAAATCTGCCGCATAAATCCTTGAAAATGTATCGGGATCAATGATATCATCCTTTGCCCTTCCTATTATCTCAAGAACAGATTTCGGAACATAATTCTTTTCGTTTAAATTAAGTTCCTTTAGGCAGTCCTTTATAACAGTCTGCTGATCTGAGTAGTCAAAAATAACGAAACTACGGTCATAATCAATTCTATCAATATCTTTTCTCAATATTCTTACACACATTGAATGGAAAGTGCTTACCCATATGCTGTCGCTAACACTCCCCACCAAGTTGTCAATCCTTTCCTTCATCTCTCTGGCAGCCTTGTTTGTAAAGGTTATGGCCAATATATTAGACGGATAAACTCCTTTTTCCTGAATCAGATAAGCAATTCTATTTGTAAGAACCTTAGTCTTTCCACTTCCTGCTCCTGCCAATATAAGAAGCGGTCCATCCACATGCAATACCGCTTTCTTCTGTTCTTCATTAAGTCCTTTCAATAAATCCATAGTAATACAAACCTCTCTCAAAATTGTCTTAAGTTTTTACAATAATATCTCAAGGAACATCGAGCCCTTAGCTTTAACTTCTTTCACTTCGTTCGAAAGAAGTTAAACAAAAGCTTCAGGGTATCGAACCCTTCGCTTTTACTTCTTTCACTTCATTCGAAAGAAGTAAAATAATTAAATGCCGAGATAAAAATCCCGGCATTATTATTATAGTCAAAATACTTACATATTACAAATATATATTTTCAAAGTCGATTTGCTGTATCAATTGTCCGGCTCAATCAATCCGTAATTGCCGTCTTTTCTGCGATAAACCACATTCGCCTCCATTGTGTCGGCATTTGAAAACATGAAAAACTCATGTCCTAGCATATTCATTTGCAAAATAGCTTCCTCAACAGTCATAGGCTTAATTGGGAACTTCTTGGTTCGTACAACTTTAAACTCTTCAGCTTCATCTTCCTGATCATCAATATTGATATTTTCAAATTTCAGTCCGCTTTCATGGTATCTCTTTGAAATTTTAGTCTTATATCTTCTTATTTGACCCTCGAGACTATCTACAACCTTATCAATGGAAGCGTACATATCGTCATTCTCTTCCTGTGCCCTAAGAATGCCGCCTTTAAAAGGAATAGTCACCTCAACAATCTGTCTGTTCTTTTGTACGCTCATTGTTATATGAGCTTCAGTATCTGCGTCAAAAAACTTTTCAAGCTTTCCAACCTTTTTGATCGCTTTCTCCTTCAATGCTTCAGTAACATCGATGTTCTTCCCTGCAACAATGAATTTCATATAAGCCACAGCCCCTTTCTGTCTATGACAAGCATATATTTATCTCTATGCTTGTCTAAAAAATACTTCATAATATTTTTACCCTAAAAAGCATTGGTATAACATACTAAACTTTAACAAACAAGTTTACACCTCCATAGATTATACTTCCTAAACTTTTAATGCAACAAAATTATGAAGGGTAAAAATATCGGTAAATATAAATATTCGACGCCCAATTGACAAATCCTTCTTCAATTTCCTTGTCAATAATAAAAATTTAGGTAAAAGATTTTCCACACAATTCCCACATTTATTTCACAAAACAAGTGTTTTGTGTATATAAATCCTGTGGATAATGTGGACAATTCTGTGAATAACTTATTTAAGGTCATTTCCCATGTGGATAACCTTGTTATTTTTCTTATAAATACTTTCCGTTTTATGTATACCAATTTTTCCTAAAGCTTTTATCGCATAAAATTCAACGTTTTTGGAAATACTTAATATTTTATGGTTTGGGCGACTTTTATTTCCAATTTTGGTTTCTATATTTTTTGTTTTACTAGAAAATTATGGATTTTAACTAGTTATGTAAAGTTGTTATCTCTATTTTTTCCACAAAATAAAGAAGTAATTTCAACTATATTTATCCACAGCCTTTCCCTCTGTACAATAATTACCCACAGGAACATCACACCTCAATAATTCAACACTTTTCAAGAACTATAAAAAATTTTTTAAAAATTTTTCTAAAAACACTAAAGTATTTTTAATTTTATTACGATATAATTCGCGAACAATTTAAAATTACTCCCCTAATATCCCGTACATTCTCCCGTCTAAATTGGAATGTCACGGGGCTTTTTTTGCCCATAATCATGACCACCCGTCAAACGGGTGGTTTGCTCGCCCCTATAAGGGGCAGTTACCGGCCAGCGTCTAAAGGCGCTGGCTTTCACTTTGTTCAAGCCTTAATGCCCTTGACTCGTAGCTAC